>Ga0272444_10000039_pt1 | contig 177009 bp, 176 predicted proteins | sample SSMForm13_FD_201033 | JGI IMG/M metagenome (GOLD analysis project Ga0272444, IMG submission 201033) | Marine sediment archaeal communities from Little Sippewissett salt marsh, Falmouth, MA, United States - SSM-Form-13 | ecosystem: Environmental > Aquatic > Marine > Wetlands > Sediment ...
ACATGCCCGGCAAACTCCGCTCCCTCAACGTCTCCAACGCCGCCGTCCTCGCCCTCTACGTGGCGCGGACGAAAATGGGGCTTTGAGGGCGCCTGGGTACATATTTTTCCGTCATTCCGGACCGCGTGGCGCGCCAGCGCCATCGCGAGATCCGGAATCCTGTGTTTGTACGGTATTGCCAGCTCTCAGACCGTCATCCCGGCCGAAGCGCAGCGGAGAGCCGGGACCTACTCGCAGTGCCGCCTTCCACAGCTTTGATTGGGGTCACAACGGCTCTGGAAACGAGTAGGCCCCGGGTCTCACTACGTTCGCCCGGGGTGACGGCTTTGGGGGTGCGACCCCGCAACAGACTGCCCCTCACCGGAACACCATCCGCTTCGACGGCTGAGCCTTGCAAAACAGCAGTCCGGCCAAACTGTCCATCTCCTCCAGCAACGGCTGCGGATCGGCCCCCTCGCACAGGATCAGCGCTTCCGCCTGCGCTCCTTGGGACCGGCCATTGCGCGCCAGGCCGAGAAGCTCGACGAACCGCCGTTCGTCCGTGGTCAGGCGCTTGCGGCAGCACCGGCAGAAGGGGCTCATGAAATCGAGGCCCGTGGTCCGCGACAGGCGCAGCACCCTCAAGGTCCGCAGCACGCATCTGGCGACCGCCCAGCCCTCCACCGGGCCGAACGCCTGGTCCGCCGTCTCCATCGCCAGTTCCCAGGTCTGCTTTTCCGGCCTGACGTAGCTGAAGCAGTAAAGCCGCAGGATCTCCAGCGCCGCCGCGGTTTCACCCGGCAGGCTCGGCAGGTCCTGACCGGGCTGATCAGTGCTCATGTGTGCCTCCCCCGCTCTCTTCCCCGGGCGGGATGCGGCCGAAGCTCAACAGGTTGCCATGGGGGTCGACAAGGTGAAACTCCTTCATCCCCCACGGCCTGACCTCATAGGCGCCGAGCCCGGGCACGCCCCTGCCGCGGAATTCCGCGTAAAGGGCATCGATCCCGCCGCCGCGGATATAGCAGCTGCTGTTTTCGCAGAAGTCCGGCCGGTCGGTGAGCCAGAAATGAAGTTCGACCGGCCCGCGCCGCAGGATCACCCGCCCGTCGGCCTCGTAGATCCTCGAAAACCCGAGCAGGTCCTCGTAGAAGCGCTTCGTCTCGGCGAAATCCAGCGAGGGAAGCACCGGAATCGCCTCGACCCCGGTCACGGCGCTCACGCGCCCTCGACCGCCTCGAAGCCCTCGAACCGGGGCGGGCCGGCATAAAGGTGCTTGTTGCTGCCCGCGTTCTTGTGGGCGTTGCGGAAATGCTCCGACTTCGTCCAGGCGATGAAGTCGTCCTTGCTGGCCCAGATCGTGTGCGAGGCATAAAGCACGGTCGCCCCGTCTTCCGCCTCCGGGCCCTTCATCAGGTGAAAGCTCTTGAAGCCCGGCAGCTTGTGCAGCTCGGAATCCCGGTTCTTCCAGACCTCCTCAAACGCGCTTTCCTGGCCCTTGTTCACCTGGAACCTGTTCATGGCAAGAAACATTCCGCACTCCCGTTCGTCGCTGGTCTTGATCGGCCGCCGCCGGAGGTCCCGGCCGGCGGCCCTGATGCGGCGCATCTTAATAACATGACTTGAATATTCAAGTTTAATTCAGACCGACAGCGGACAGAGGGACGGACGGTGCCGCGCGACACCCGGACGGGACCCAACCCGGCAGGAAAAAGCGCCTCCCCGGCAAGGCCCTGTTCTCGCAAATATCCACAATCGGCATCGGCGAAAGCCGCAGGTTTCCGCCTTTCCCAGGGCTGAAGCCCGGTTTTCCCACCACCGCACGCGAAAAGCATGCACAAGCCGGATTTTTCTGCTAGAAGGCGGCTCACAAGCCGGTATAGCTCAGCTGGTAGAGCATCTGATTTGTAATCAGGGGGTCGCGGGTTCGAATCCTGCTGCCGGCACCAGTATCCCGAAAAATTTTTTTATCGACGCGCTTCTGGAAAGCCAGAGCACCAGATCCGGCGTTTCGAGAAGCCGGCGCGCAGCGGTACCGCGCGCCATCCCCCCCTACCGCGTCATCGCCGCCTGGCGGGCCTTTTCCTTGTCGGCGAGCTTCTCCTTGATCTCCGACAGGTCGCCGCGCGGGGTGGCCGGGTTGCCCGGATCGACCGGCTCCATCTCGATCACGACCGGATTGGGATAGTGACTGAGCGTCGCGCCGGAGGCGAGGTCCACGCCCGCGCCGATCACGCCGCCGATGAGCACGTTGCCGGCGAGCCCGGCCGCGCCGCCCGGCGCGGTCTTGGACTTGACCTCAACCGATTGCGGTTTGTAGCCGGCCAGTTCCGCCTTGACGGTAAAATCCTTTTTCCGGGATACCTTGAGGCTGCAGGGGCTGACATCGCAGGTGTAGCCGATGTTGGTCGTGACCTTGGTTTTCGGCGGATCGTAATAGACTTCGACGTTTTCCGATGTGCCGCGCGTAACCGTTCCGCACCCGGCAAGAACCAGCCCGCTCAGCGCAAGCGTCATGAACTTGTGCATGTTGTCTCCCAACCCTTTGACAACCGCAACTTGTTCCATCCGAAACCACGCGTCAAGGCGCGGAGACGGCGACACCGTCAGACAATCAGGCGATCTTAAGCCACACCCCATAAGTCAATGGTTTCAGGGACATGGGATAATTTCGGTCCGGCCCGGAAACTGACGTTAGGGCAGTCAATAGCAGACCGCCCCCCTACCCCCGGCCCACCTCCGCCAGATCGTTCCAGACCATCTGCCGGGCGATCAGGTCGCCGGAAAATTCGAACCGGTCGATGAAGCGGATGCCGGAGAAGGCTTCGCCGTCAGGCCATTCCCCTGAAAGCGTGCCGTGGCAATAGACGATGCCGCCGTCTTCGCCGGCGCAGGCGTCGAACCGCTCGTAGGTCTTGGTCACGAAGCGATAGCGCGGTTTCGCCCAGGCGATCAGCTCCTCCAGCGTCGTGAACTCGGCAGCACCGGGAAAGGTCATCCTGAAATCCGGCGCGAGAAAGCTTTTTGCCTTGTCGAGGTCGCGCGCTTCCATCGTCTCCAGGAACTCCCGGATGCGCGCGGCCGGATCGGCCGCCGCCTTGCCCGGCACGCGCGATTGTCCGCCGCGCATGTAGTTCGTCGGCTTCAGTTCCTCGATTGCAACCGTGATGCCGTCGAGCGGCGCGGCGATGGTGGTGCGCACCGCGTCGGTCAGCGCCCGGCCCAGCCGCTGGCGGGTGTCGTCGGAATAGCCCTCGATCAGGGTGACGCGAATGACCGGCATGAACTTGCTCTCCCTCGAAAAATCCCCAGCCCCGAACCGACCGGGTTGACATAATGATATAATGACATACCATTTGACAAATTCAATCGGCCGGAGGACAGGCGGTGAGCGCGAAAGCGGAGCAGATGGACAAGGCGCAGGAGCCCGAACGCCGCTCGCTTGGACGCCTCAATCCGTCCGGCCACGTCCCGCTCTATCACCAGATCTTCCTGATCCTTCGGAACCGCATCTACGGCGGCGACCTGTCGGAGGGCGACCTCGTCCCCGGCGAGCAGGACCTGACCACCGAATTCGGCGTCTCCCGGATCACCGCCAAGCGGGCGCTCAACGAACTGGCCGATGCCGGCCTCGTGGTGCGCGAGCGCGGCCGCGGCACCCGCGTCGTCAAGCGCCCCCCTGCCCCGGCGGTCACCTCCTCCATCGACGGCTGGCTGGAAAACATCTCCCTGATGGGCCTGGCGACCCGGGCCCAGGTGCTCGAGTTCGAATATGTGCCGGCGAGCGACGACATCGCCCAGGCCCTGGAGCTTGAAGCCGGCACGGAAGTCCAGCGCGCCGTCCGCGTCCGCTGGCTCGACCGTGAGCCCATGTCCTATCTCGTCACCTACGTGCCGGCCGACATCGGCCGCCGGTTCGAACGCGCGGACCTGGACGTGAAGCCGCTTTTGCATCTGCTTGAGCGCGCAGGCGTCGATGTCAGTTCCGCAAGACAGACGATTTCGGCGACGCTTGCGGATTCCGAAGTTGCCGGCGCCCTGTCGATCCACGCCGGCGCACCGCTCATCGAGGTCCGCCGCGTGGTCTGCGACAGCCGGGAACGGCCGGTCGAATACATCCGGGTGCTCTACCGCCCCGACCTCTATCACTTCGAAATGTCCATGCGACGGGTCCGTGAGGAAAGCGGCCCGCGCTGGACGGCGACAACGACGCCATCGGTCCCGGCCGACGGCGGATAACAACGATCCAGACGGGAAACCGGGAAGCCACGACCTGACAAGGTCCAAAAGGGGAGGTCTTCATGACCGATGACAAGAAGTCGGCTGGCATTGTCCGCCGCGATTTTCTGAAAACGACCGGTGCCGCGGCACTCGGGCTTGGAATAACCGGATTTCCGGCGGTGCTGCGCGCCCAGCCGGCCGCCGTCAAGGTGGGCCTGATCCATCCGGTCTCCGGCTTCATCGCCTTTTCCGGCAACCAGTGCCGCGAAGGCGCGCTGATGGCGATTGCCGACATCAACGCCGCCGGGGGCATCAAGTCCATGGGCGGCGCAAAGCTTGAAGCCGTCCTCGCCGACAGTCAGGGCAAGCCCGACATCGGCGCCGCCGAGGTCGCCAAGATGGCGGAAGCCGGCGTCGACGGCATCGTCGCGGGCTACGCCTCGTCGATCTCGCTCGCCACGTCCCAGGAAGCGGCCAAGACCAACACCCCGCATGTGGTCGACGTCGGCGTCTCCGACCAGATCGTCAGCCGCGGCCTCGCCAACACGTTCCGCTTCGGCCCGGGCTACGGCAAGATCGCCGAATTCGCGGTCGACAACCTGGACACGATCAACAAGGCCTCCGGCTCCCCGGCAAAGACGGCCATGATCATCCACGAGGAGTCCCTGTTCGGCACCGGCACGGCCAATCTCCTGTCGCAGAAGCTGCCGGAAAAGGGCATCGAGGTCGTCGAGGTCATCAAGCACGCCAACCCGACCCGCGACTTCACCAACATCGTGCTGCAGATCAAGGCGAAGAAGCCCGACCTGATCATTCCGGCCAACTACTACAACGAATACGTCCTGCTCGCCCGCACCATGCGCCAGCAGCGGATCGAGGCAAAGGGCATCTATTCCGTGCTCGGCGGCGCCGCGTCGAACTACAAGTTCGTCAAGGAGTTCCCGGAGGCGGCCGAATACATCATGGATTGTAACCACTGGTTCAATCCGAAGTCGGACGTGGCCCTTCAGCGCAAGGCGGCCGCGGAGGCCAAGGGCCTGATCTACACCTACGAGGTGTTCCTGGCCTACAACGCCGTCCTCGGCCTGGCGGACGCCATCGAGCGGGCCGGCACCACCGACAAGGAAGCGGTCAACGCCGCCCTGGCGTCCTCGACCATGGACATGTCCTACATGCCCTATGGTCCGACCAGGATGGTCGACGGCCAGAACCAGGGCGGCCAGCCGGTGAACACCCAGGTGCTGAACGGCGACATCGAGGTGATCTTCCCGAAGGAATTCGCGTCCGCCGACGCGGTGTTCCCGATGAAATAACAAGCATAAAACCTTCGACCTGGCGCCGGGCCCCACCGCCCGGCGCATTTTTCTCTTAAGTTCCCGAGCGGTCTTATGCCTGACCTGGCCATTCTCATCCCGTCCGTGCTGAACGGACTGACCACGGGGGCGCTCTATGCCCTGGTCGCCCTCGGCCTGACCCTGATCTACGGCGTCCTGCACATCATCAACTTCGCCCATGGCGCGCTGCTGATGATCGGGCTCTATGCCGTCTATTTCCTCAACGTCCAGTTCGGCGTTGACCCGTATGTCGCGCTGCTGATCGTGCCCCCGCTGATGTTCGCGCTCGGCTATGCCTTGCAGCGCGGGATCATCACCCGCGCCGGCCACGGCCGCGACGAGAACATCCTGCTCGTAACCCTCGGCCTCTCCATCGTGATCGAGAACCTGTCGCTGTTCGTGTTCAAGTCCGACACGCGGGTGATCGACACGCCCTATTCCTTCGAGGTCGTTGAAATCCTCGGCGCCTACCTGCCCCTGCCCAAGGTGGTCGCCTTTGCCGGCGCCTTCGTCACCGCCGGCATTCTGTGGGCGCTGATGGCAAAGACCGATCTCGGCAAGGCGATCCGGGCGCTCGCCAAGGAGCGCAAGGGCGCCAAGCTGGTCGGCATCAACACCGAGCATGTCTACGCCATGAGCTTCGGCCTCGGCATCGCCTGCCTGGGTGTCGCCGCCTGCCTGCTCCTGCCGAGCTACTACGTCAGCCCCCAGGTCGGCCACGGCTTCGTGCTGATCGCCTTCACCATCGTCGTGCTCGGCGGCATGGGCTCCTTCGTCGGCGCCCTGATCGGCGGGCTGATCATCGGCGTCGTCGAAGCCCTCGGCGGGTTGTTCCTGGGCGAAAGCCTCGGCCAGATCGGCATCTTCGCGATCTTCATCCTGGTGTTGATCTTCCGGCCGACCGGCCTGCTCGGACACAAGGTGTAAGATCATGCGTCAGCTTGCAGTCCTCGGCCTTGTCTTCGCCCTCATCGGCCTCGCCCCCTTCGTGATCGCCTCGGAGTTCTGGCTGAACCTGGTGATCATGACCCTTTATGCGGCCCTGCTCGGCCAGGCCTGGAACATACTGGGCGGCTTCGGCGGTCAGTTCTCGTTCGGCCACGCCGCCTATTTCGGCACCGGCGCCTATACGGTCGCCGTGCTCCAGGTGCAGCTCGGCGTCAACCCGTGGCTCGGCCTCGTCGCCGGCGGGCTGATGGCCGTGGCCGTCGCCGCCATCATCGGCTTTTCCACCTTCCGCTACGGCTTGCGGGGCTCCTATTTCGCGCTGGTGACGCTCGCCTTCGCCGAAGTGCTGCGCATCCTGTCCAACTCCGTGGACTTTACCGGCGCCGGCGTCGGCATCCTGATCCCCCTCGACCAGGGCGCGGCCAACTTCCAGTTCGCCTCCAAGCAGGGCTTCTTCTGGGTGATCTGGCTGATGACCCTTGCCGCCTTCGCCGTGGTCTGGTGGATCGGCAATTCCCGCTTCGGCGCCCAGCTCATGGCTGTGCGCGACAACGAGGATGCCGCCCGCGCGCTCGGCGTCAGCGCCTTCAGGGTCAAGATGGGCGCGATCATGCTTTCCGGCCTGTTCTCCGGGCTCGCCGGCGTCTTCTACGCCCAGTATTTCCTCTATCTCGACCCCTATATCGCCTACGGCCCGGCCATTTCGGTGGAAAGCCTGCTGGTGCCGATCATCGGCGGCATGGGCACCCTGTTCGGCCCGCTGCTCGGCGCCGTCGGCCTTCACCTGATTTCGGAGCTGACCCGGGAACTGATCGGCGACCTTCCGGGCGTCAGCCTGGTCCTCTACGGCATCCTTCTGGTCGTCATGGTGCTGTTCATGCCGCGCGGCCTTGCCGGGCTCTTCAACCGGCTGCGCCCGAAAGCCACGACGAAACCCGCCGCCACGGGAGGCCACCATGCCTGAGGCTCCCATGCTTGAGATACGCGGTCTGGTCAAATCCTTCGGCGGCGTGAAGGCGTCCAACAACGTCAGCCTGAGCGTGCCGGAAGGCAGGATCACCTCGCTGATCGGCCCGAACGGCGCCGGCAAGACCACCCTGTTTGCGCTGATCACCGGCTTTCACAGGCCGGACGCGGGCACGGTCACCTTTCTCGGCGAGGACATCACCGGCCTCGCCCCGGAGGACATCGCCCGGCGCGGCATGGTCCGCACCTTCCAGATCGTCCAGCCCTTCGCCGGCCAGACCGTGCGCGAGAACATCGCCGTCGGCGCCCATCTGCACATCCGCTCCCGCGCCGGGGCGCTTCAAAAGGCGGAAGCCGTGGCAACGCAGGTCGGGCTCGGCGACCGGCTCGACCAGGACGCCGCCTCTCTCACCGTCGCCGGCAGAAAACGTCTGGAAGTGGCCCGCGCGCTCGCCACCGACCCGAAGCTGATCCTGTTCGACGAGGTGCTCGCCGGGCTCAACCCGTCGGAAATCCGCGACGTCATTCCGGTGATCCGCGGCGTGCGCGAGGCCGGCGTGACCATCCTCCTGATCGAGCATGTGATGCAGGCGGTGATGAGCCTGTCCGAATACACCTGGGTCCTCAACCAGGGCGAACTGATCGCCGAGGGCGCGCCCGCCGATGTGGTCAACGACCCGCTCGTGGTCGAGGCCTATCTCGGCAAGGGCATGGCCGAGCGCATCGCCAAACGGGAGGCGCGCCATGCTTGAGGTCAAATCCCTCCGCAGCGGTTACGGCTCGGTCGAGGTCCTGCGCGGCATCGACCTCGATATCCGGGACGGCGAGATCGTCGCCCTGCTCGGCTCCAACGGCGTCGGCAAGACGACCTTCTCCTCCGTTCTTTCCGGCCTGCTCCGCCCGTGGGGCGGCACCATCCGTTTCAAGGGCGAGGAAATCCAGGGCCTTTCCGAACAGGCGATCGTCGACCGCGGCCTGATCCACGTGCCGGAGGGCCGGCACGTGTTCCCGAACCTGAGCGTGCGCGAGAACCTGGAGCTCGGCTCCTACCGGCGCGGCCGGGCCAACCGGGCGCGCAACCTCGATCACGTGGTCGATGTCTTCCCGAGGCTGAAGGAACGCTTCGCCCAGAAGGCGGGGACGCTTTCCGGCGGCGAACAGCAGATGCTGGCCATCGGCCGCGGCATGATGGCCGAACCCGAACTCCTGATCCTCGACGAACCGTCCATCGGCCTGTCGCCCCTGCTGGTGGAGGAGATGTTCGACCTGATCCAGCGCCTCAACCGCGACGGCCTGACCATCCTGCTGGTGGAGCAGAACGTGCTCCAGTCCATGGAAATCGCCGCCCGGGCCTTCGTCATGGAAAACGGCGAGATCCGCCTGTCCGGCGCCGCCTCCGTGCTGATGGACGATCCGGAATTGCAGCGCTCCTATCTGGGACTGGCGTGATGGCAACGACACTCGCCCAGACAACTTTAGCTCAGAAGATCATCGCCCGGGCGGCGGGCCGGGACACGGTAACGCCCGGCGAGATCGTCACCGCGAAGGTGGATCTCGCCATGATCCACGATTCCGGCGGCCCCCGCCGGGTGGAACCGATCCTCCGGGACCTCGGCGTCGGCTTGTGGGACAGGGAAAAGGTGGTGCTGATATCCGACCACTTCGTCCCCGGCGACACGGACGAAGGCGCCCGCATCCTGGAACTCACCCGCCGGTGGGCGAAGGAGCGCAAGGTCGCCTTCCATGACGGCGAAGGCATCTGCCACGTGGTGCTGCCCGAGCGCGGCCACCTGAAGCCGGGCATGTTCGTCGTCGGCGGCGACAGCCATTCGCCGACCGGCGGCGCCTTCGGCGCCTACATGTTCGGCGTCGGCGCCACCGAAATGGCCGGCGTGCTCGCCACCGGCGAGATCTGGATCAAGGTGCCCGGCACCATCCTGATCGAATGGCGGAACCGGCTGTCGGAAGCCGTCACCGCCAAGGACATCATGCTTGCGCTGTGCGGCCGGCTCGGCATGGACGGCGGCCAGTACCAGGCGGTGGAATATACCGGCGAGGCGATTTCCGCACTTTCCATGCAGGAACGCATGACGCTGTCCAACATGGCCGCCGAACTCGGCGCCCAGGCCGGCCTGATCGCGCCGGACGAAACCACCGCGGACTATCTGAAAAGCGTCGGCGGCGATGCGGGCGATTGGCAGGGACTGCGCACGGATCCGGATGCGGACCTGCTCGCCCGTCACGTTTTCGACGCGGCAACGCTGGAGCCCCAGGTGGCAGCCCCCCATTCGCCGGCGAATTCCGCGCCCGTGACCGAGGTGCCGGAGACAAAGGTCGACGTCGCCTATATCGGCGCCTGTACCGGGGCGAAATACGAGGATCTGAAACGCGCGGCCCGTATCCTGAAGGGCCGCAGGCTCGCCCCCGGGCTGCAGCTGATGGTCGCCCCGGCCTCGAAACGCTACCAGGACCGGGCGGCCGAAGACGGCATCATGCAGGTGTTCGAGGACGCGGGCGCCGAGATCCTGGCCAACGCCTGCGGCATCTGCGCCGGCTACGGCTCCAACCGCCTCGGCGAGGATGTCACCTGCATTTCCTCCACCGCGCGCAATTTCAAGGGCCGCATGGGAGCGGCCTCCTCGAAGGTCTGGCTCGGCTCGCCGCTGACCGTGGCCGCATCCGCGGTTACCGGCAGGATCACCGACCCGCGCGACTTCCTGGATAGCGGGGAGAGCCGACCATGAGCGGACGGATCTTTCTCTTCGGCGACGACATCGACACCGATCAGCTCGCGCCGGGCGAATACATGAAGGGCGGCATCGAGATGCTCGCCGCCCATTGCCTTGAGCCCGCGCGGCCGGATTTCGCAAAGACCGTGCGCCCCGGCGACGTGGTGGTGGCAGGCAGGAACTTCGGCATGGGTTCGTCGCGCGAGCAGGCCGCCGAGGCGCTGAAGCATCTCGGCGTCGCCGCGGTGATCGCGCGCTCCTTCGCCGGTATCTTCTATCGCAACGCCATCAACCTCGGCCTGCCGGTGCTTGTCTCAGACGATCTGGACGGCATCGCCGACGGCGACGCCGCGGACCTCGATATCGACGCCGGCGAACTGCGCCTGACCGCGAAAGACCGGATCGTGAAGCTGGAACCGCTGCCCGACAACCTGAAGCGGATGCTCGCCGACGGCGGGCTGGTGCCGCATTTGAAAAAACGCTTCGCAGCAGAGCGGAAAAGGGAGGCAGGCCAATGAGCCTGAAACAAAGACTGGGCGAGCAGCGCATCCTGCTCGCACCGGGCGTCTACGATGCTCTGACCGGCCTGATCGCCGAACAATCGGGTGCCGAGGCCGTCTATCTGTCCGGCGCCTCCATCGCCTATACCCGCTTCGGCAGCCCCGACATCGGGCTCGTCTCCATGAGCGAGGTCGCCGAGACCATCGCCAGCGTCCGCGACCGGATCGGCCTGCCCATCGTGGTCGATGCCGACAACGGCTTCGGCAACGCGCTCAACGTCCAGCGCACGGTCCGCACTTTCGAGCGCATGGGTGCCAGTGCCCTGCAGCTGGAAGACCAGACCCTGCCCAAGCGCTGCGGCCATCTCGACGGCAAGTCGCTGGTCTCCAGGGCCGAAATGGCCGGCAAGATCCGCGCCGCCTGCGATGCGCGGGCCTCCGAGGAGACCCTGATCATCGGCCGCACCGACGCCATTGCCGTGGAAGGCTTCGAGGCGGCGCTCGACCGGGCGGAGGCCTATGTGGAGGCGGGCGCCGACATGCTGTTCATCGAGGCGCCGCAGTCGCTGGACCAGATGCAGGAGATCGTCTCCCGCTTCGCCGGCCGCGTGCCACTGATGGCCAACATGGTCGAGGGCGGCAAGACGCCGATCGTCGACGCCGCGGGGCTCGAGGGGCTCGGCTTCAGCTTCGTGATCTTTCCAGGCGGGATCGTGCGCGCCATCGCCGCCACCGCCCGCGACTATTATGCAAATCTCATCGCCAACGGTTCGAACGAGGCCTTCCGCAGCCGCATGTTCGACTTTGCCGGACTGAACGGCCTGATCGGCACACCCGGCATCCTGGCCGAAGGCAAGAAATACGACGAGGACGCCGACTGATGGCAATAGATCCGGTCACGCTCGCAATCCTGAAAGGTCGCCTGGAGCAGATCGCCGACGAAATGGACGCGACCCTGTTCCGCTCCGCCTTCAACCCGATCATCGCCGAGGCCCATGACGCCTCCCACGGCATCTACGATGCGGTCACCGGCGAAACCCTGGTGCAGGGCAAGTCCGGCCTGCCGATCTTCGTCGGCGTCATGGCCTTTGCCGTGAAGGCGGTGATCGACAAGGCCGCGAAACAGGGCGGCGTCAACGAGGGCGACGTCTGGATCTTCAACGATCCTTACGACGGCGGCACGCATCTCTCCGACTTCCGGCTGGTCAAGCCCGTGTTCCGGGACGGCAAGGTGTTCTGCTTCCTCGCTTCCGTCGGCCACTGGCACGACGTCGGCGGCAACGTGCCCGGCAACTACAATCCGGCCGCGACCGAATGCTTTCAGGAAGGCATGCTGATCCCGCCGGTCAAGCTCTACGACAAGGGCGAGTTCCGCCAGGACGTGGTCGATATCCTGTCGGCCAACTCCCGCCTGCCGCTGTCGCTCTACGGCGATCTCAACGGCCAGATCAACGCGCTGGAACTGGGCGAGCGGCGCATGAACGCGCTGCTCGACGAATATACCGACGCCACCGTCGCCGGTTGCCTGGTTGAACTGAAGGCGCGCGCCGCGCAGATGATGCGCGCGCAGATCTCCGAACTGCCGTCGGGCACCGTTTCCGCCGAGGATTTCCTCGACAATGACGGCATCAACGACGAACCGCTGAAGATCGCCCTCGACCTCACCATCGAGGGCAACCGCATGGTGCTCGACTTTACCCGTTCCTCGCCCGCCTGCGCCGGTCCGGTCAACATCTCCCGCTCCACCACCGTTGCGGCCTGCTATGTCGCGCTGAAACATATCTTCGGCGATGTGCCCGCCAATGCAGGCGTGCTGGAGCCGGTCGAGTTCCGGATTGACGAGGGCTCGCTCCTGTCGGTGAAGGCGCCCAAGCCCGTCGGCGGCTACACGGAAACCATCCTGCGCCTGATCGACGTTGTCTTCGAGGCGGTCGCCCAGATCGCGCCGAAGGAGGCCATGGCCTGCGCCTACGGCACCATCAACGCCCTGTCGCTCGCAGGCCACCGCGCCAACGGCCAGCGCTGGGTGATGTTCTCCTTCTTCGGCGGCGGCCACGGCGCCCATGCCGGCGGTGACGGCCTCAACCACGGCAACGCGCCGATCTCCACCGCGACCATCCCGCCGCTGGAAATCCTGGAGGCAGCCTACCCGGTCCGCTTCACCCGGTGGGCGCTTAGGCCCGATTCCGGCGGCGCCGGCGAATTCCGCGGCGGCCTCGGCGCGATCTACGAGATCGAGCTTCTGGAAAAGCAGGCCGATGTCTTCCTGTTCGGCGAACGCGGCAAGTTCGCGCCCGCCGGTGTCGTCGGCGGCCATCAGGCGGCGACGAACAAGTTTCTGTTTGAACAGGCCGGCGGCTTCAAGGAGCCGCCCATGGTCTCCAAGATCGTCGGCGTCAGCATCACCCGCGGCCAGAAGCTCAGGCTCGAGACGCCCGGCGGCGGCGGCTACGGCAATCCGCGCGACAGGGACCCGGAAAGTGTCGCCCGCGACGTGCGCCTCGGCTTCATCAGCCCGGACTGCGCGATGATGGAATACAGCGTCGTGTTGACCCCGGACGGCTCGGTCGACGAGACGGCAACCAGCAACCTGCGTTCCACAGAGGCAGCGGAATGACCAATCCCAAGTATGTCATCGGTGTCGATGTCGGCGGGACCTTCACCGACGTGTTCATCCTGGATGAGGCGAACGGCACGGTGACCACCACCAAGGTGCCCTCCACCCGCGGCGACCAGTCGAAGGGCTTCGTCGAGGGCATCGGCCGGAAGGTCGACGACTTCGGCCTGATCTCCACCGTGGTCCACGGCACCACTGTCGGCACCAACGCGCTTCTGGAACGCAAGGGCGCCCGCACCGGCATCATCACCACGGAAGGTTTTCGCGACGTGCTTGAAATGCGCCGCCGCGACCGGCCGACCACCTGGGGCCTGAAGGGCAGCTTCACCCCCGTGGTGGAACGTCCCGACCGGGTCGAGGTCGGCGAACGGGTCCTTGCCGACGGCTCCGTGCTGCAGGCGGTGGACGAGGCCCAGGTCAAGCGGCAGGCCCAGGCCCTCGCCGATGCGGGCTGCGAGGCGGTCTGCGTGTTCTTCATCAACGGCTATGCCAACAACGACAACGAGCGCATCGCCGTGGAGGCGGTCCGCTCCGTCTGGCCGAACGCCTATGTCACCGCGGCCACGGAAATCCTGCCCGAGATCCGCGAGTTCGAGCGCCTGTCGACGGCAACGCTGAATGCCTATCTGCAGCCGGTGGTCTCCTCCTATCTGGACCGGCTGGAGAAAGGCCTGGCCGACAAGGGCTTTGCCGGCGACATCCTGATTGTCCAATCGAACGGCGGGGTCATGTCCATCGACACGGCCAAGCGCTATCCGGTGCGCACCGCGCTGTCCGGCCCGGCGGCCGGTGTGATCGCGGCGACCGAAATTGCCAAGGCGGCGGGTTTTGAAAACATCATCACCTGCGACATGGGCGGCACCTCGTTCGACGTGTCGCTGGTGGCCGAATCCGAAGCGGCCCTCGCGGCGCAGACGGCGATCGACTTCGGCATGGTCGTGCGCACGCCGATGATCGAGATCACCACCATCGGCGCGGGCGGCGGTTCGATTGCCTCCGTCGACAAGTCCGGCCTGTTGCAGGTCGGTCCCGAATCCGCGGGTTCCGACCCGGGCCCGGTCTGCTACGGCCTCGGCAACGACCGGCCGACCGTGACCGACGCCAACGTCGTGCTCGGCCGCATCAACCCGGACCGGCCCATCGGCGGCAAGCTCGCCCGGCTCGACATCGACGCCTCGCGCCAGGCGATCAGGACCCATATCGCCGATCCGCTCGGCCTCGGCATCGAGGAAGCCGCGGAAGCGATCCTGAAGCTCGCCAATGCCAGGATGGCCGGCGCCATCCGCCTGGTTTCCATCGAAAAGGGCCACGATCCGGCGAAATTCGCTGCCATGCCCTTCGGTGGCGGCGGGTCGCTTCACACCGGCGCGCTGATCAAGGACGTCGGCCTCGGGTCCGCCCTGGTGCCGCGTTTCCCGGGCGTGACCTCGGCGCTCGGCTGTGTCGTCGCCGACATGCGCCACGACCGGGTTCAGACCGTCAACCGCCTGCTCGACCAGATCGATGCCGCCGACCTCGGCAGCGAGATGGCAGCGGTCGCCGACGAGACCGAAAAGCTGCTTTCCGGCGCGGGCGTCGCCTTTGCCGCCGTCGACCGGGTCTATGAATTCGACATGCTCTACCTGGGCCAGACCCACACGGTGAGCGTGCCGGTGACAATTCCGGAAACCGGCCTGACGGGCGATGCGGTCCGCGAGGCCTTCGAGGCCGCCTACAAGGAGGCCTATGGCCGGCTGCTGGAAGGCATCCCCATGCGGGTGATGAACTACCGCATCGCCGTCATCGGCCGCAGGCCGCAACTCGACATGGCCGTGTTCGCGCCGACCGCCGGCAAGCCCGAACAGGACTGTCGCATCGGCAAGCGCTCGGTCTTCTGCGACGGCGCGTGGCACGAGGCCATCGTCTACGAACGGCTCGACCTGGAAGTCGGGGCGGAGATTACGGGCCCTGCCCTTCTGGAACAGTCGGACACGACCATCTTCGTCGATCCGGGCCTGCGCGGCCGCGTCGACGCCTACGGCAACCTGGTGATCGACCGCGGGGACGGCGCCGATGTCTGAACACGCCCTTGATCCCGCCCGCACGGCGCTCGTCATCGTCGATCTGCAGAACGATTTCCTGCATCCGGACGGCGCCTATGCCCGCGGCGGCCAGAAGAACGCCGATATCGCGTCCCTTCCCGCCCGCGTCCTGCCGTTGGCCGAAGCCTTGCGGGCCAAGGGCGGATGGATCGTCTCCACCCATTTCACCCTGGTGCCCGGCAGGGGCGGCGAGCCTTTCATCTCGCCGCACCTGAAGGAGCTGCGCCCCTTCCTGGGCAAGGGCGATTTCGCACCCGGAAGCTGGGGCCATGCCCTGGTCGACGAACTGCGTCCGGCGGACCTGACGGTCGAAAAGGTCGCTTATTCGGCCTTCTACATGACCCGGCTTGAATGGGTGCTGCGCAAGGCCGGCATCGACACGCTGATCTTCTCAGGCATCGTCACCAACGGCGGCGTCGCCTCCACCGTGCGCGAGGCCCATGTGCGCGACTTCAGGACCATGGTGCTCGCCGACGGCTGCGCGGCCTTCTCGCGCGAGACCCACGAACGCTCTGTCGGCGATCTCGGTACGGTGTCGAAGGTCATGACCTGCGCCGACGCCCTGACGCTGATTTCGGAGCTCTGACATGAGCGCCGGCGGCATCTCCCGGGACGCGCCGCCGCGCATCGACGCGGAAGCGGAGGTGGTCGTCATTGGCGCCGGGGCCTGCGGTCTGGTCGCAGCCCTTCGGGCGAAGGCAGCCGGAGCGGATGTTCTGGTCCTGGAACGGGATACCTCGCCCTCCGGTTCGACCTCCATGTCCTCCGGCTTCGTGCCCGCACCCGCCACCCGGTTCCAGCGCGCAATCGGCGTCGACGACGACACCCCGGACCTGTTCGAAACCGAACTTCTTGCCAAGTCCAAGGGCAAATCCGACGAGCGCCTCGCCCGGCTTGCCAGCCGCACCATCGGCCCGGCGCTGGAATGGCTTGCCGACGCCCACGGTCTCGACTGGATCGTGCTCGACGATTTCCTCTATCCCGGCCATTCCCGCCACCGTATGCATGCGGTCCCGGAAAAGACCGGCGCCGCCCTGCTCGCCCGCCTGCTCGCGGCCGTGGAACAGGCGGAGATTCCGGTCGCCACCGACGCGCCGGTCACAAGGCTCTACGCGGATGCGGACAACCGGATCACCGCGGTCGAAATCGCCCGGCCCGACGGTCGGAACGAGATCCTGGGCTGCAAGGCGCTGATCCTCGCCTGCAACGGTTACGGCGGCAACCGGGAGCTGGTCGCCCGGCACATCCCGGAGATCGCCGACGGCATGTACTACGGCCACGAGGGCAACAAGGGGGACGCGCTCCTGTGGGGCGAGGCGCTCGGGGCGGAACTGAAACATCTCTCCGGCTATCAGGGCCACGGTTCGCTTGCCCATCCGCACGGCATCCTGATTTCCTGGGCGCTGATGATGGAAGGCGGCATCCAGGTGAACACGCAAGGCCGCCGCTTTTCCAACGAGCACGGCGGCTATTCGGAACAGGCCGTTCACGTGCTCGGCCAGCCGGACGGCATGGCCTGGAACATCTATGACGCCCGCATCCACGCATTCGCCCTGGGCTTTCCCGACTACGCGGAAGCGGTGCAGGCCGGCGCCATCCGTGAGGCGCCGGATGTCGCGCAACTGGCCAAGGGGACCGGGCTTCCCGAAACCGCACTCGCGGAAACGTTCAGCGAAATTGCCCGGTGCCAGGCCGGTACGGCGGATGATCCGTTTGGCCGCGACTTCACCGGCAAGCCCGGCCTCGCCGCGCCCTTTCATGCGGTCAGGGTCACCGGCGCCCTGTTTCATACCCAGGGCGGGCTGATGATCGACGACAAGGCCCGTGTCCTCGACCGTGCCGGACACCCGTTCCCGAACCTCTTTGCCGGCGGCGGCGCGGCCTGCGGTGTCTCCGGACCGAAGGTGTCCGGTTATCTTTCCGGCAACGGCCTGCTCACGGCAATCGCCTTCGGCTATCTCGCCGGCGGCTTCTGCCGCACCTGAAACGTCGCCCCAAAAGAAAAAGGCGAAGCCGTCTAGCGACTTCGCCTTTGTCTCGTTTGCCCTTTGCTGAGCCTCGCTAACGCCCCATCAGCGATGGCAGCAGATAGGTGATCGAGGGCACCAGGATCAGCAGGGTCAGCCGGAAGATGTCGGCGATCCAGAACGGTCCGACACCCCTGAAGATCGTGCCAGTCTTGACGTCCGGAAGCACGCCGCGCAGCACGAACACATTGAGACCGACAGGAGGCGTGATCAGGCTGATTTCCGTGACCACCACGACGACGATGCCGAACCAGATCAAAACCATTTCCTGCGGAATCCCGGGAAAGACCAGTTCCGAGATCAGCGGGTAGAAGACCGGCACGGTCAACAGGATCATGGACAGGCTTTCCAGGATGCAGCCGAGCACGAGATAGACGGCCATGATCAGCAACATCACGCCGAACGGCGGCAGGCCCGATTGGGACACCCAGTCGGTCAGGATGGTCGGCAGGTCGGCGTAGTTGATGAAGTTGGAAAAGATCAGGGCGCCGATCAGCACGCTGAAGATCATCGCGGTGGAGCGCACGCTCTGCAGCAGGACGTCGAACATGATCGGCCATGTCAGCTTCCGCCGCGCCAGGGCGAACAGGAACGCGCCGGAGGCGCCGATGCCGGCGGCCTCGGTCGGGGTGAAGATGCCGCCGTAGATGCCGCCCATCACCAGGAGGAACAGCAGCATGACGCCCCAGACGCCGCTCAGGGCCTTGAAACGCTCGTTCCAGGGCAGGCGCTCTCCGGGAGGTCCGGCCTCCGGATTGAGCCAGATGGTTGCGCGCACGGCCCCGAGATAGAACAGGATGCCCAGCATGCCCGGCAGAATGCCCGCCATGAACAGCTGGCCGATATCCTGTTCGGTCATGATGCCGTAGAGCACGAGGATGACACTTGGCGGGATCAGGATGCCGAGCGTGCCGCCGGCGGCGATCGAACCGGCCGCAAGGCTGTCGGAATAGCCGTACCGGCGCATGGACGGCATGGAGACCCGCGCCATGGTCGCGGCCGTGGCAAGGCTCGAGCCGCAGACCGCGCTGAAGCCGCCGCAGGCAACGACGGTCGCCATCGCCAGCCCGCCTTTCCGGTGGCCGAGGAAGGCGTTGGCGGCCATGTAGAGTTCATCCGACAGTCCGGCCCGGGTCACGAAGTTGCCCATCAGAATGAACAGGGGCACCACGGACAGGTCATACGCCAGGCCGGTCTCGTAGGTTACCGACGAGATCATCGCCAGGGCGGCGTTCCAGTTGACCAGATAGGCAAAACCGAACGTCCCCACCAGGCCCATGGCGAAGGCGATGGGCAGGCGCAAGAGGATCAGGACAAGAAGGACGGCAAAGCCGACAAGCGATTCCTGCACGGGTATACCTTGTTCGTTGAAGTGTTTGTTTAGGCCGTAACTCGGCCGGCTGCCGTCAATTCGCGCCTGAAACCCGGATCTTCCTCGAAGGGAACATCTGCTGCCACGCCAGAACCACGAGCACCAGGGTCGTGAGGGCCGTGGTCACGCACATGAAGAAGGTGACCGGATAGACCGGAATTTGAAGAACCGCGGTTTCGTCGCCGTAGTCCAGCTGTTCCAGCGCCTTGAGCCACAACCGGTAGCTCAAAACGCCCGTCATGAAGGCGCAGACGAGACTGATCAGGGCTTCACGAATACGCTCCAGCGTCCGGGAAACAGTGAATTCGATGAGATCGACGGTGATATGCTCGCCGCCGATGGTCACCAACGGCAGGCCGGCGAAAATAAGCGTCGCCAGCATGAGTTCGGTCAGTTCGAAACCGCCCGGGACCGGCGAATTGAAGATATAGCGCCCCCAGACATCGACGAAGGTAAGAACCATCATCGAAATCAGAAGCAATGCGGCCAGAAAGCTCAAAGCCCGGGTCGTCCATTGGACGACCCGGTCGGTTGCCTTGCCGCTACTGGCGGAAGCTGTTGTCACTATTCGGCTTCCACCTTGGCGATTTCAGCCCGCAGATCGGACATGACCTGCGCGCCGTCGAGACCCTTTTCCTTGACCTCGGCGATCCAGGCGGCCTCGATCGGAGCCGTCTTTTCCTTGATCTCGGAAACAAGAGCGTCGGAAGCGTTGGTGATTTCCACGCCGTCGGCCTCCATGGCTGCGACGCCGGCCTTGTCGGCGTCATCCCAGCCCTTGCCGGCGATGCGGGCGAAGTTCTCGCCGGACACCTTCATGATCGCCTCCTGGTCTTCCTTGGACAGCTTGTCGAAGGAAGCCGGGTTCATCACCAGGAAGAAGCTGGTGTTGTAAAGGCCGCCGGGAACCATCGTCGCGTGACGGACAAGCTTGCTCAGCTTGAACGAAGCAACGGATTCCTTCGGGAAGAACACGCCGTCGGCAACACCGTTGGACATCAGTTCGTAGGAACTGGAGGCCGGCTTCAAAAGGCTGGTCACGCCGAGTGCGTCGGTGACCTCGTTGACCACGCCGCCACCGACGCGGATCTTGAGACCGTCGAGATCCGACACCTTGTTGATCGGGCGCACGGCATTGAACATCTCACCCGGACCGTGGGTGAACACACCCAGGACGACCGTGCCCTTATGCTCGTCGTACTGCTCCAGGTGCTTCTTGTAGACGCGCCAGTAGGCAACCGAGGTCGCAACCGCGCTGTCGCCCAGGAAGGGCATTTCCACGGCCTTGGTCATCAGGAACCGGCCCGGCTGATAGCCGTGCACGCCATAGCTGAGGTCCGCAAGGCCGTCCTTGGCGATATCGAAGTGCGCCGGGGGCTTGCCCATGGGCTTCGGCAGGATCTTGACCTTGACGTTGCCGCCGGTGGCTTTCTCCACCTCGGCGATCCACGGCTCGATCATGTCGGCGACGATCGGGTGCTTCGGCGGCAGCCAGGACGACAGCGTCAGGGTCGTCTCGGCGCTGGCGGCACCGGAAAGGCTCATCGCTCCCAGAGCGACTGCGCCCAGCGCCAGATATTTCAACTTTGCAAACATTCAACCTCCTCCTGCCGTTTGTTCGGCATCATTGGGATTAAAAAACCCGATTTATTGTCGGACTACCGGATCTGCGCACCGCAAGCCCAAATCCCGTCAGACAAACCTCCTCGTTCCCGGATAAACTAAGTGCCTTTTGGTTTCATTTGCAACCTTTTTCGCTGGTTACTTGGTCTATTTGACAAGGGATCTTTCGTTGACGTGCGTCCGGAGCTCGAATTTCTGGATCTTGCCCATGACATTCGTCGGCATGGCATCGATAAACACCACATCCTTAGGGTGTTTGAACCTCGCCAATACACCCTCGAAGCGGTCGAGAATGGTCTGTTTGTCGATGACAGCCCCCTCCGCCCGCACCACGACGGCGACCGGAACCTGGCCCCATTTCTCGTCGTCGCGGCCGACAACCGCCGCCTGCCTGATTTCCGCCATGCCGTTCAGAACCACTTCCAGTTCCGCCGGATAGATGTTCTCGCCCCCGGAGATCACCAAGTCCTTCTTGCGGTCGTTGATGAAGTAATAGCCGTTTTCGTCACGGTAGCCGATGTCGCCGGTGAAAAACCAGCCGTCGCGCAGGGATTGTTCCGTCGCAGCCTCGTTGCCCCAGTATTCGTACATCACACTGGGACCGCGCACGAGGATTTCGCCCGACACGCCTGCCGGCACATCCCTGCCCGCTTCGTCCACCACCCGGACCTCGCAGTGAAGCGCGGGTTTGCCGGTCGAGCCGACCGTTTCGAACGCGTCCCCGGCCCGCTGGTAGATCGCGATCGGACAGGTTTCCGTGGACCCGTACACCTGCAGGACCGGAACGGCGCGCGCATGGATCGCCTCGATCAGCGGCACCGGCACGTAGGAAGAGCCGGTGCTCAGCGACCGGAGGCCGCTCACATCCGCTTCCGGCCACTCAGGCAGGGAAATGACCGCATCGATGGTGGCCGGCACAAGAACGGTCAGGCTCGGACGCCCGGAAACGATCGCCGACAGGACGGCGCGCGGATCGAACTTCCGGTGCAGCGTCACCGTCGCCCCGGCATAGAGCGCCGGCGTGGTCTGGATGTTCAGCCCGCCCACATGGAACATCGGCAGGGCCGTCAGCACATGGTCCGCGGCCGTCATGCCGTGCATGTGCAGGCTGTTCAGCGCGTTCCACTGCACCGCCTCCTGGGTCAGCACAGCGCCCTTCGGATGGCCGGTGGTGCCGGACGTATAGACGAGCAGCAGCGGCGTCTTCAGGTCCACATGGGGGTTGCGGTCGTCGCCCTCGGCCGCGGCAAGGGCATCCGCCAGCGGCCGCCAGCCCTCCCCTTCGAAGCCGCAGGAGACGAAGTCGCAATCGGGAAGGTCCGCCCGCATGCTTTCGGCATGCGCCTTGAACTCCGCCTCGCAGAACAGCGCCTTGGCATGGGCATCCTTCAGGATGAACACATGCTCGGGCGCCGCCAGGCGCCAGTTGAGCGGGATGAACAGCGCGCCAAGCCGGGCGCAGGCGAACATCAGCGCCAGGAACTCCGGGCTGTTGAGCCCGAGATAGGCCACCCGGTCGCCGCGCCCGATGCCGTAGATACCCTTGAGCGCCCGGGCATGGGCGTGGATCATGGCGGCGAAGTCGCCGTAGCCGATGGCCCGGCCCTCGTAGTTGAGGGCCGTCTTGTCCGGTGTGAAGTCGGCGTGCCGGTCAATCCAGGCGGAAAGCTCCATCAGTCGTCGCTCTCACCCTTTTCATAAAGCGCCTCGCGGCCGATCCGGTCGACGCACAGTTCCGCCGTCCAGGGCAGCATCAGCGAGCCGCAGCGGCTGTCGCGGTAAAGCCGCTCCAGCGGCAGGCTCTTCAGCATGGACTGGCCGCCGCAGGTGCGGATGGCGAGCCGGCACAGCTCGTTGGCGTTTTCCATCACCGTGTGCTGCGCCGCATAGGCCCGAAGCACCTGTTCCTTGGTCGGGTTGGGGCGGGCTTCGCTGATGACCTGGAACCATAGCGCCTTGGTCATTTCCAGCATGATGCGCATGTCGGCGACCGCGTGCTGCTTGGTCGGGTACATGCGCCGCTTGACCGGCGGCATGCCCGGGATCTCGCCGCGCAGATACTGCACGGTAAAGTCATAGGCCGCCTGAGCGATGCCCATGTAGGTCGGCGTCAGGGTCATGAACATGTGCGGCCACGACGTCGCCGCCTCGAAATAGACGCCCTTGGGCATCAGCGAGGCATCGTCCGGCACGAACACGTCCTTGAACGAAAGGTTGCGCGAGACCGTGCCGCGCATGCCGAGCGGATCCCAGTCGCCGTAGACCTCGACCCCTTCCGCATCCGCCGGCACGGCCACATACATGGTGTCCTTGCGGCTCAGCTTTTCCTTCATTTCCGTGCACAGCACGCCGTAATAGTCGGCGGAGCCGGAGAGCGAGGCAAAGATCTTCTTGCCGTTGATTAGCCAGCCGCCGTCGACGCGGGTCGCCGTGGTGCCGAACGGCTGGAAGCCGGCGGCCGCCGCCCCGCCTTCTGAGAACGGCTGCGCATAGATCTTGCCTTCCTTGACGATGCGCTCGTAATGCACCGCCCGGTTCTTTTCATGGTCGGCGCGCTGCTCGTCCGTCATGGTCAGGTCGTCGGCCAGCGGCCCGGTCCACAGGCACGAACACACGTGCATGTTCCAGGTCAGCGACGTGGTGCCGCAGAACCGGCCGATCTCGGCGGCCGTCATCATGTAGGTCTTGTAGTCGGCGCCGAAGCCGCCGTGTTCTTCCGGAACGCAGATGCCGAGCAGGCCGACCTCGTGCATGTCCTTGTAGTTTTCCATCGGGAAGATGGCTTCCCGGTCCCACTTGTCGGCCCGCGGCGCGAATTTCTCCTCGCCGATCTTGCGGGCAAGGGCGGTCAGCGTCTTCTGCTTGTCGGTAAGCCGGAAGGCCTCGGGGTCGAAAATCGGAGCGTACCGCTCATTATCGGATACGGACATATCCAGCTCTCCTCACACTTGACTCAAGAATTCTTCAATCGCCGCATCGAAACGCGCCGGGCATTCCATGTTGGCCAGATGCCCCGCCCCTTTGAGGCAGGCATACCGGGCCCCGGGAATGCGCCCCGCCATGCGCTCCATCATCGGCGCCGGCGCGTTGGTGTCCTTCTCGCCGGCCAGCACCAGGGTGGGAACGGCGATCTGGCCGAGCGTGTCGCGCCGGTCGAAGGTCACCAGGCATTGCATGGTCGCGCGGTAGGTCTCGTTCGGAACCCGCGACATGCACTGGCGGGCGAGCGCCACGCCGTCCTCGTCGGCGTCGTCGCCGATCAGTTCGGGCACCACCTCGTCGGCGACATCCGCCATCGTCTTGCCCGCATCGAGCGGACCGAGACGGGCCGCGACGAACTTCTTCTGGAAATCCCCGTCCGGGCTGCCGAAGGCCGGGCTGGTGGCGGAAAGCACGAGGCTGCGCACGCGGTCGGGATGAGCTGCGATGAATTCCTGCGCCACCATGCCGCCGATGGAATGACCGACGATATCCGCCTTTTCCAGGCCGAGATGATCCATCAGGCGCCTGAGCGCGTCGGCCAGGGCCGGGAAGGTCGTGATTTCAAGCAGCTTCGAACCGCCGTAACCGGGCATGTCCCAGGCGATCGCACGCCGGCTTCGGCCGAAGTGGTCGAGCTGCAACCTCCAGCTCGCGGCCCCGCCGCCGACGCCGTGCAGGAAGATCACCGGATCGCCGCTTCCCGCTTCTTCCCAGGTGACGGGAAAGGGCGTCCCGCTCACGCCAGTTCTCCAAGCAGCTTGCCGTCCTCGATCACCAGCTTGCCGTCGAGCGCGATGTCGCAATGGCCGACAGGCAGATCGAAATGGCCGAGCGTGTAGCGCTTGGCGAATTCGTTTGCGCCGGTGGAATAGAGGAAGTTGCCCGCATAGGCGCGCACTTCCGTGCCGTTGGTCTCGCGCTGGTCGTACATGGTCAGCGCCTCGTAGCGGGCACCCGGGTTCATGCCCCAGCCGACATGCGAGGTGGCATAGGCGTTCTTGTCGTCCCAGGCGGCGAAGTAGCGGCGCAGCAGTTCCGCGTCGGTGCCCCGGCCCTCGATATCGACCACGAAGTCGTTTTCGAGCGTCAGCCGGACCGGGTCCTGCAGATAGCGCTTGAAGGTGAGATTGATGTCGCCGGCATCGAGCACCAGCGTGCCGTTGACCGTGCCCGCCCCGGGGAAACTGACCACCACGCCGCCCGGCCAGTGGGCGACGGTGCCCGGCCGGTCGCAATAGCCCCAGACACCGGCCGTCGGGGCATCGCGCAGATCGACCTTGAGGTCGGTTCCTGCCTTGGAGAGGACGGTCATGTGCTCCGCCGCACGCAGCATCTTGACCGCCGCCTTGACCTTGGGCGTCAGCGCGGGGTCCGGCAGGAGGCGCTCCAGCGCGTCCGGATGTTCGTTGCTGATCATGAACAGCCGTGCGCCGTCGGAGATGATCTCCGGCAGCTCCGGCGCATGCAGCATGCCCTCCACCGTCAGGTCGACGACCATGGCGCTCGACTTGAGCGCCTTGATTACCGGGCTCAAGCCGCGCACGCTGTCGCTGGCGCCGGTGGAGCGCACCGGAACCGGGCTGCGCTGTGGCGGGGTCGGCAGAACCACGTGGAACGGCCGGGCGCCGAGGCGCAACAGCGCCAGTTCGGTCAGATGGACGTTGAGATCGCGGGACTGGGTCTCCGACAGGATCGCCACTTCCTCGCCCTCGGCGACCTTGCAGAATTCGAGCGCCTTGGTGAAGGTGTCGATCCACTTGCCCTCAATACGATCCGAAAGCATCGTTCCTCCCTGCCGTTTCCCGTTTCACAAACGGGCATCACGGCTTCCCTGTTGACCTCGGGAGAAAGCGGAAATCCGGCAAGCATTTCCTGTTTCCTCCACATTTCCTCTCTAGCAAGGATTGGAAATTATATCAATTGGAATATATTTATGCTTAAACTAACTCCGATCCGGCCGATGGAAACGGCTGGCCAGCAGAACGGGGAAACGCCTCATGACGGTCATGATCGACGAGAAAAAGTTCCGCCAGGCCCTCGGCCGCTTCACGACCGGGATCGCCATCGCGACCACCTGCCGGGAGGATGGCTCGCCCGTGGGACTGACGATCAATTCCTTCAACTCCGTCTCGCTCGACCCGCCCATGGTGCTGTGGTCGATCGGCCGGAATTCCCCCAGCCGGGCGGATTTTGAGGCCGCCGGCCATTTCACCATCAATGTGCTTGGCTCGGATCAGATCATGCTGTCCAACAGCTTCGCCCGCCCCGGCGACAAGTTTTCCGAGGTCGCCTGGGAAAGCGGCAGGACCGGCGCACCGGTCATCCCCGGCTGCATCGCCACATTCCACTGCAAGACCGCGTTCTGCTACGAGGGCGGCGACCACATCATCTTCGTCGGCGAGGTGGAGACCTTCGACCTGAACGAGGGCGAGCCACTGCTCTATCTGGACGGGCGCTACGGCATTGCCCGTCCCCATCCGGACACGGCCTGACCCGATGACCCTGAACCTTTCCGACCGGGAGGAAAAGGACACGGCGGCCGGCGCCTCGTTCATTTCCGACTACCTGCCCTATCTGCTTGCCCATGCCAGCCATCTGATCAGCGGCCAGTTCCACGATCATCTGCGCGCGCGCGGCATCAGCGTCTCCACGTGGCGTCTGCTCGCCACGCTTTGCGGCGGCGACGGCATGACCGTCGGCGGCCTTGCCCGCATCGGCCTCTACAACCAGCCGACGACCACCAAGATCATCGACCGGCTGGAGGAAAGCGGACTGGTCGAGCGCCGCCAGGACGAAAACGACCGGCGCAAGGCGCTCGTCTTCATCACGGCGGCAGGTCGCGCCATGGTGGACGACCTGCTGGGCGCGGCGAAGGCCCATGAAGCCCGGGTCACGGCCTCCTACACGCCGGAGGAAATGGCCACGCTCAAGCGTGTCCTGCGCACCCTGATTTCCCGCCTGGAAGACGAGAACTGACTTCGCCGAACGCCATCGCCCTTGAGGCGCGGCCGAAGGCCCTGTTCTTTCGCTACTCCGGCCGGTAATCATGGTGCACCACCGACGAACGGCAAGTTCAGGGAACCATGGCGAAAAAACCGATCAGCAAGTTGAGCCTGAGCCAGTTGCGGGCCCTGGAAGCCGTGGCCCGAACGGGCAGCTTTTCGGCCGCTGCCAAAGAACTCGGCGTATCCCAGCCATCCGTCTCCAATCACGTTCAGGCGCTTGAGAGCCGGTTCAAGACCAGGCTGATCGCCAAGGCCGGCTATTCGACCGGCCCGACCCCGGCCCTTGCGGCCCTCCTGCCCCGTGTCAGGGCCATCCTTGCCCTTTGCACCGACCTTGAAGCCGGTCTCAACGAGCAGAAGAAACTGGCGGCCGGAGAACTGCGCATCGGCTACTCGACCTTCCAGCTCGCAATCCCGCTGATTTCCGATTTCATGACGAAGTATCCCGATATCTCCATCGAGGCGCGGGCCCTCGCAACCCAGGACCTTCTGCGCCTGATGGAGGACGGCAAGGTCGATGTCTGTTTCATCACGGGCAAGGAAATTCCGGCCGACCTGGAAGGGTTCCGCCTGGTGACGACCCGGATCGTGCTCGCCGCGCGCCCGGGGCACCCCCTGACCGATAAGGGCACGATTTCCTGGCCCGAAATCAAAGGCCTGCCGCTTATCCAGCGCGAAGGCTCGTCGGGCACCCGCAGGATCTTCGAAGCCGCCGCCACCCTTGCCGGTGTCAGGCCGAAGACGCTGCTGGCGCTCGGCTCATGGGGCTCCATTGCCAGCCTGATACACTCAGGCGTTGGCATCGGCGTGTGCATGGAAGCCGAAATCACCGAACAGGACGGCTTCGTGCCGATCTATATCGACGACCCGTCCCTGGTTGCGCCCCATTTCGTCGTCTGGCACAAGGACATGGCCAAGGTAGCCGTCATCCAGGCTTTTCTCGACACGGTACGATCGCAGATTTCCGGCATAGACAAGGTTTGATCGGGAAAGAGACCTTTCCACCGGCAAGGTTGTCATCCCTGCGCAGGCAGGGATCCAGTATATGATTGAATTTACAGTCTTTTCCGAATGACTGCTACAGGGATTGCTGGATCCCGGTCTTGCCGCTGACGCGGCAAACCGGGATGACAACCGAGAATACTACGCAACCTCACCTCATAGCCTGCTGCCGACAGCAATCGCGTACGACAGAGCGCATGACAAACGGAACCGCCATGCAGAGCACAGGCATATTTGACGGTTCCGTGACGCTTGTTAATTTATAATTAAAAGCTATAGTTTTCAAAAATTCATAAAACTGTAATGGGAAATACCTCTATAGGCGGCGCTTTCATTCCATTCTTGGAGCTCCGTAATGAAGTTCAAATCGATTCTCCTGTCCGGTGCAGCGCTGGCTGTCCTCGGCGCACCTGCCTTCGCCGCCTGCCCGGCGGTCACCGTCGCCGACATGAAGGGCCTGACCTCCGACTATCCGGAACAGTTCGAACTGGCCGAATTCGAGGAAAAGGGCACCTGCAGGCTCGCATTCGCGGAAAACCCCTCCATCGCCGATCTGAACAAGAAGATCCTCGGCAACAAGGACCTGCCGGCGCTGGCAGAACGCCTTCCGGCCGAGCCGCTGGTCGTCGCCCCTTATGACAAGATCGGCCACTACGGTGGTGTGATCACCGGCATCTCCAAGGGCACCGAATCCGGCACCTCCGACCTGCTCTCCGTCCGCCACGTCAACTTCGTGCGCTACTCCGACGACCTCCAGACCGTCGTGCCGAACGTCGCCAAGGGCTGGTCCTGGAACGACGACTTCACGGTCCTGACCATCAACCTGCGCGAAGGCCACAAGTGGTCCGACGGCGAGCCGTTCACCGCCGAAGACGTCGCCTTCTGGTACAACGACCTGATTCTGAATCCGGACGTCTACGAGAAGACCCCGGGCCGCTGGCTGTTCGCCGGCAAGCCGGTCAAGGTCGAAGCGGCCGACCCGACTACCGTCACCTTCACCTTCCCGGTTCCGACCCCGGGCATCCTGAACCGCTTCGCCGTCGACTACGGCCAGCCGTTTCAGCCGAAGCATTTCCTGTCGCAGTTCATGCCGAAGTACAATCCGGAGGCCGAGGACATGGCCAAGGAATACGGTTTTGACAGCGCCAAGGCCGCCGTCGACTTCTACTACGGCGGATCCGACTGGAAGGACGTCCCCTCGCCGCTCCTGAAGGACGGCGACAAGGCCGCCAAGATCGGCCGTGCCGTCGTGCCGACGCTGGAAAGCCACATCGTGGTCGAGGAAAGCTCCGAAGGCCGCAAGCTCGTCGCCAACCCCTACTTCCACATGGTCGACACGGCCGGCAACCAGCTGCCCTACATTCCGGAAATCTCCGAGATCTACATCGGCGACAAGGAAGTCCAGAACCTTAAGATCATGAACGGCGATGTCGTCTGGAAACAGCAGGCGATCTTCCTGGAAGACTTCCCGCTCCTGAAGGAAAACGAAGCCAAGGGCAACTACACCGTCAGCTTTGCCCCGACCTTCGGCGAAAACGTGTTCTTCTCCTTCAACCGGACCCACAAGGACCCGGTCCTGGCCGAAATCTTCAACGACATCCGTTTCGAGAAGGCCATGTCGATCGCCCTGAACCGCGACGAGATCAACGAGATCGTCTACCTCGGCCAGGGCAAGCCGATGCAGGGTGTTCCGGCGGAACCGAAGACTGTGTCCTTCGTCTCCGACGACGTGATGAACGCCAACATCGCCTATGACGTCGACGGCGCCAAGGCTCTGCTCGCTGAAATGGGTCTGAAGGACAGCGACGGCGACGGCACTCTGGAGCGTCCGGACGGCAAACCGCTGGTCATCCGCATGATCTATTCGACCCAGGGCGTTCCGGTGAAGATGATGGAACTGGTGCGCGACTACTGGTCCGCAGCCGGTGTCCGCGTCGACCTGAAGGAAGTCACCTCCGACGAATACCGTGCGGCCGGCAACAACAACGACCTCGACCTCACCACCTGGAAATACGACGGCACCTCCGGGCCGGCCATTTCCCAGGACGTGACCGCCTTCATCCCGCCGTTCGGCGACTACTTCAATCCGGGCACCGGCTTCGGCTGGGCAGCCTGGAAAGAAACGGGCGGCAAGGAGGGCGTCGAGCCGCCGGCGGACATCAAACAGCTCTGGGACCTGTCGGAGAAGTTCCTCCAGGTCGAAATGGGCTCGGATGAAAGCAACAAGCTGGGTGCCGAGATCGTCAAGATCCACGTCGACAATCTGCTGAAAATCGGCACGGTCGGCGACATCGTCGCCCCCTTCATGTTCCGCAACGACCTGAAGAACGTGAAGCCGATCAAGGCCAAGAGCTACGACTTCTACTGGACCTATCCGTACCGCCCGCAGCAGTGGTTCCTGGAACAATAAGTTCAGCCTGAGCAACCGGCCGGGGCGGACGAATCCGCCCCGGCCTTTTTGAAGGAGAGGTCGGGATGCTTCGGTTCACCCTGGAACGGCTGGTCGGAATGATCGTCACCATGGCGCTGGTGTCGGTCATGGTGTTCGTCATCATGGAAATTCCGCCCGGCGACTATGCGGACCGCTACGCCTTCCGGAAGTTCTCCGGCACCGGCATCAGCGTGACCGACGCCGACGTCCAGGCAATCCGCCACGATCTCGGCCTCGATAAGCCGATGGTGCTGCGCTATTTCGACTGGATCGGCGGCATCGTTCTCCACGGCGACTTCGGCCAGGCCTTCGCCTTCGAGACCTCCGTGGTCAAGGTTATCGGCGACAAGGCGTGGCTGACCCTGGGCATCCTGTTCACGACCCTGATCCTCACCTATCTGATATCCATTCCCATCGGCATCTATGCCGCCATCAAGCGCGGCTCCGCCATCGACTACAGCCTGACGATCTTCTCCTATTTGGGTCTGGCGCTGCCGAACTTCCTGCTGGCGCTGATCCTGCTCTATTTCGCCAACAGCTGGTTCGGCGCCGATATCGGCGGCCTGTTTTCAGCCCGCTATGCCGATGCGCCCTGGTCGCTGGCCAAGGCCTGGGACTTGATCAAGCACCTGTGGCTGCCGGCCGTGGTGCTCTCCTGGTCGGCAGTCGCCTATCAGATCCAGACCATGCGCGCGACCATGTCCGACGAGTTGAACCGGCTGTCGGTCACCGCGGCGCGCGCCCGCGGCGTGCCGGAAACCAAGCTGCTCCTGAAATACCCGGCGCGGCTGGCGATCAACCCGATCGTCTCCACCATCGGCTTCGACGTGAACCGGATTTTCTCCGAGCTGCCGATCGTGGCCGCGGTCCTGGGTCTGACCGAACTCGGCGAACTGCTGCTCAAGGCCTATCTCGACCTCGATATGTACGTGGCCGGCGCCATCCTGCTGCTGCTCACCTTCATCATCGTGTTCATGAACTTCGTGTCCGACATTCTGCTCGCGTGGCTGGACCCGCGCATCAAGCTGGGAGCCTGAGCCATGGTCGACGCAACCCCCGACGTTCTCAGTGCCGCCGAGGAAAAGGAACGGCAGAAGCGGCTGAAATACTACTCGGCCTCGCAGTGGACGCTGATCTGGTGGCGCTTCCGCCGGCACAAGGCAGCGATCGTCGCCGGCAGTTTTCTCGCCCTGATGGCCGTGCTCGGCCTGTTCGCCGAGTTCGTCGCCCCTTACGGCCCCACCAGCCGCGACACCAAGTATATCGATGGCGCGCCGCAGATGCCGATGTTCTGCGATCAGAACGGCTGTTCGCTCCAGCCCTTCATTCACGGCGTTTCGACCAAACGCGATCCTGTAACACTGAGAGCGATCTCCGTGTCCGATCCGGACAAGCGCGTCTATATACGCTTCTTCGCCAAGGGTGAGGCGACCGACCTGCTCGGGTTTATTCCCATCGACCGGCACCTGTTCGGTCTGGACGATGAAAAAGCGAAACTGCACCTTTGGGGCACAGACGATCTCGGCCGCGACGTGTTCTCCCGCACCATGTACGCCACAAGGACGTCCCTCTCCATCGGTGTGATGGGCGTCCTGATCTCCTTTGTCCTCGCGCTGCTGATCGGCGGCATCGCCGGCTATGCCGGCGGCATGACCGACAATGTCATCCAGCGCGTGACCGAGGTCGTGCGTGTCGTTCCGATCATCCCGCTCTACATGGGGCTGGCGGCCGCCATGCCGAAGGAATGGTCGACGACCCAGGTCTATTTCGCCATGACCCTGATCCTCGGCCTGTTCGGCTGGCCGACCCTGGCGCGGCGCATCCGTTCCCAGCTGTTGTCCATCCGCAACGAGGACTATGTGGTCGCTGCAAGGCTTGCCGGCGCCAGGCCGGGCCGGATCATCGGTCAGCATATGCTGCCGAGCTTCACCAGCTTCATCATCGTCGATCTGGTGATCTCCTTCCCCTACATGATCCTGTCGGAAACGGCCTTGAGCTTCGTCGGCCTCGGTCTGCGCCCGCCGACCGTGTCCTGGGGCGTGCTGTTGCAGCAGGCCCAGTCGGTCCGGGTGATCGAACAGACCCCATGGCTGTTCATTCCGGCCATCTTCGTGGTCGGCGCCGTGCTTGCCTTCACAGTCATCGGCGACGGTCTTCGTGACGCGGCCGACCCCTACAGCGAAGCGAGCTAGGAGATCGTCATGCTTGAAGTCGAAAACCTGTCGATCTCCTTCCGCACCGATGAGGGGCTGATCACCCCGGTCCAGGGCGTCAGCTTCTCGGTCGAAAAAGGCAAGACCCTTGGCCTCGTCGGCGAAAGCGGCTCCGGCAAGTCGATCTCCACCAAGGCGCTGATGCGCCTGCTGCCGGGCAACTCGACGCTCTCGCCGGAGACCCGCATCCGCTATACCGCCAAGGACGGCCGCGAGATCAAGATCGACGAGGTCAAGCCGGGCGCGCGCGCCTTGCGCAAGCTGCGCGGCGGCGAGATCGGCATGATCTTCCAGGAGCCGATGGCAAGCTTCAGCCCGGTCTACACCGTCGGCAACCAGATGATCGAAACCATCCGCCTGCACCGGGGCGTCGGCAAGCGGGAGGCCCGTGACCTGGCCGTTGAAATGCTCGACAAGGTCGGCATCTCCAATGCGCCGGAACGGATCGATCAGTATCCCCACGAACTGTCCGGCGGCATGCGCCAGCGCGCCATGATCGCGCTCGCCCTGTCCGCCGGCCCCGCGCTCCTGATCGCCGACGAGCCGACCACGGCACTCGACGTCACCATCCAGGCCCAGGTGCTGGAACTGATGCGCGACCTGCAGCGCGATCTCGGCATGGCGATGATCTTCATCACCCACGATCTCGGCGTCATTGCCCAGATCGCTGACGAGGTGGCGGTGATGTATCTCGGCACCATTGTCGAGCGCGGCCCCACCCGCGACGTGATCCGCTCGCCGCGCCACCCCTATACACAAGGCCTGCTCAAGGCGATCCCGAGCGTCGACAAGCTGCATGACCGGCTGAGCCCGGTGCCGGGCGATATCCCGAGCCCGTCCGAACGGCCCTCCGGCTGTCCGTTCCATACCCGCTGCAGCGAAGCCCTCACCGGCCTGTGCGACCGGACCGTTCCCGATGAGATTTCGCCGGCGCCGGACCGCGCGGTGCGCTGCTGGCTGCACACCGAAGAAGGAAGGTCCGCCGCATGAACCACGATGTTCTGATCGAGGTGAAGAACCTCGAGGTGCGCTTTCCGATCCGCAAGAAGAAGCTGTTCAGCTCCGAGGTCCGGCAGCTCCGCGCGGTCGACGACGTCTCCTTCAACATCCGCCGCGGCGAAACCGTCGGCCTTGTCGGCGAGTCCGGCTCCGGCAAGACAACCGTCGGCCGCGCCATCCTGCGGGCGATCGATCCGACCGGCGGCGAGGTCATCTTCCACGCCAACGGCCAGGACACGGATCTCACCCAGGCCGAAGGCGAGGAACTGCGCAGGTTCCGCCAGCACATGAACATGGTTTTTTCCGAAGGGTCGGTGAAACTGTCTTCAATGGGCCCCGACCGGCTGCGCCTGTTCCGCTCCAAGATGAGTCTGGTATTCCAGGATCCCTATTCCTCGCTCAACCCGCGCATGACCGTGCGCGACATCATCGCCGAGCCGCTGGTTGCCTCCGGCATGATGAAGGACCGGGAGGCGATCGATGCCCGCGTGCGTGATATCGCCGGCCGCTGCAAGCTGAACCTGGAGCATCTGCGCCGTTTCCCGCACGCCTTTTCCGGCGGCCAGCGCCAGCGCATCTGTATCGCCCGGGCCCTGGTCTCCCGCCCCGATTTCGTCGTCTGCGACGAGAGCGTATCGGCGCTGGACGTTTCCATTCAGGCGGAGATCGTCAACCTCTTGAAGGACCTCCAGGACGAAATGGGCGTCGCCTTCCTGTTCATCGCCCATGACCTCTCCGTCGTCGCCCAGATGAGCCACCGGGTGGCAGTGATGTACGTCGGCAAATTCGTGGAATATGCGCCGACGGAGCGCCTCTTCTTCCATCCGCGCCACCCCTATACCCACGCCTTGCTGACGGCGATCCCCCAGGCCGACCCGGATGCGGAATTCGATCCGATCAGGCTGGAAGGCGAGATCCCCAATCCGCTGGACGCACCGTCCGGATGCCGGTTCCACAGCCGTTGTCCCTTCGCCAGGGAGCGTTGTTCGGCAGACACTCCGGAATGGCGGGAGATCGCTCCCGATCATCACGTCGCCTGCCATTTTGCCGAGGAATTCGATTTTTCGCGTCCCCAATTGTAATGTCACCTGGAACAATAATGACAACAGAAAAACCGGCCCTGCCCCGCCCCAAATTCGGTGAACCCTATCTGCTGACCCCGGGTCCGCTGACCACATCGATCGAAACCAAGGAAGCCATGTTGCGCGACTGGGGCAGCTGGGATGGCGATTTCCGCGCCATCACCGCCGAAATGCGCAATGGACTGATCGAACTGCTCGGCGAAGGCGGGCAGGCCTACGACTGTGTGCCTATGCAGGGCAGCGGCACCTTTGCCGTGGAGGCCATGCTGGCAAGCTTCTGCCCGAAGGACAAAAAGACCCTGATCCTGAGCAACGGCGCCTACGGCAAGCGGGCCGTGGAGACCATGCACTATCTCGGAAGACCCGTGGCCGTGCTCGACAAGGGCGACTACCTGCCGCCGCGCGGCGACGAGGTGGCCGCACTTCTCGCCGCGGATCCGGAAATTTCCCATGTGGTGGTCGTCCACTGCGAGACCAGTTCCGGCATTCTCAATCCGGTCGACGAGATCTCCGCTGCGGTCGCCGCCGCGGGACGGACGCTGCTGATCGATTCCATGTCCGCCTTCGGCGCCGTGCCGCTTGAGCCGGGCCGGCTTAAGTTCGACGCCATGGTGTCCTCGGCCAACAAATGCATCGAGGGCGTTCCCGGCTTCGGCTTTGTTCTCGCCAGAAAGTCCGCCCTGGAAGCAGCACGGGGGAACAGCCATTCCCTGAGCCTCGATGTCCATGCCCAGTGGGCGCATATGGAAAAGACCGGCCAGTGGCGCTTCACCCCGCCGACCCATGTGGTCGCCGCCTTCCTGGAGGCGCTGAGAGCCCACAAGGCGGAAGGCGGCGTTGCCGGCCGCGGCGCGCGATATGCCGACAACCGCGACGTCTTGGTCGCCGGCATGCGGGAACTCGGCTTCGAGACCCTGCTCGACGCAAGGTGGCTGTCGCCGATCATCGTCACCTTTTTCTGCCCGGCCGATCCGGCCTTTGACTTTGCCCGCTTCTACGACCTGATGAAGGCCCGCGGCTTCATTCTCTATCCCGGCAAGCTGACCGTCGTGGAAAGCTTCCGCATCGGCTGCATCGGCCAGATGGACGCCCATGTCATGCGCGAGGTGGCCGCCGCCGCCCGCGACGTGCTGGCCGAGATGGACGTGAAAAGCGCCAGCCCGCCCGCCGAAGCGCTGATCGAACGCGCCCGCCTCGCCGCCTGATCTTCAAGAGGAAAACACATCATGTCCAAGTTCAAGGCCGTCGTGTTCGACTGGGCCGGCACCATGATCGACTTCGGCTCCTTCGCGCCCATGGGCGTCTTCGTGAAGGCATTCGAGAAATTCGGCATTACCGCCAGCATCGAACAGGCGCGCGCGCCGATGGGTGCGCCGAAGTGGAATCACATCCGCGCCATGATGAATGATCCGGATATCGCCGCGAAGTGGCAGGCAAAATACGGCCACGCGCCGACCGACGCGGATGTGGACAAGGTCTATGAGGTCTTCGTTCCCATGAACGAGGAGGTTGTCGCCGACTATGCGGAAATGGTTCCGGGCGCCATCGACGTGGTCAAGTATCTGCGCGGCAAGGGCATCAGGATCGGCTCCACCACCGGCTACACCCGCTCCATCATGGAACGCGTCCTGCCGGTCGCGGCCAAACAAGGCTACGAGCCGGACAACCTGATCTGCGCCGACGACCTGCCCGAAGGCCGCCCCGGCCCGCTCGGCATGTACCAGTGCTTCGTCGATCTCATCGCCTATCCACCGAGCGCCGTCATCAAGGTGGACGACACCGAGCCCGGCATTGCCGAGGGCGTTGCCGCCGGCTGCGTCACCGTCGGCCTCGCGCTTTCGGGAAATTTCGCCGGCCGGACGCCGGAGGAACTGGCGGCCCTGTCGGCGGAGGAAGTGGATACCTTGCGCACATACGCGACGGAAAAGCTCAAGGCAGCCGGCGCCGACCATGTCATCGATACGGTGGCCGACCTTCCCGCCCTGATCGAGAAGCTGGAAGCCGAATGAGCGGCCGCCCGAACATCCTTTTGATCACCGCGGACCAGTGGCGCGGCGATTGCCTCGGAACCATCGGACACCCGGTGGTGAAGACGCCGAACCTCGACGCCTTTGCCGAAGAGGCGACCGTCTTCGAGCGCCACTACGCCACCTGTGCACCCTGTTCGCCTGCCCGAGCCTCGCTCTATACCGGGCTTTACCAGATGAACCACCGGGTCGTCTGGAACGGTGCGCCGCTGGACAACCGCTTCGACAACATCGCACGTGCGGCACGCCGGGCGGGTTACCTGCCGACCCTCTTCGGCTACACCGATACCTCTCCCGATCCGCGCATCCATGATCCGAACGATCCGGCGCTTTCCACCTACGAAGGCGTGCTGCCCGGCTTTGCCGTGCGCCAGCTCCTGCCCGAAGATGACAGGCCATGGCTCTCCTGGCTCGCTTCCAGGGGGCACGATCCGTCGACCTTCACGACGATTCACCGCGTTGCGCCGGAAAAGGGTCAGCGGATTTCCCGCAATGCGCCTCCCTATGGCGCGGAGGAAACCCAGACCGCCTTCCTGACCGATGCCTTCCTGGCCTGGCTCGGCGAGCAGGAGCCGGATCAGCCCTGGTGTGCCCATATCTCCTATTTGCGCCCGCATCCGCCGATCGCCGTACCGGCACCCTATAACCGCATGTACGATCCCGACGACGGCCCGGATTTCCGCGGCGCTGCCTCCCCGGAAGAAGAGGCCGCCCTGCACCCGCTGGTTAAGGCCGCACTCGCCACCCAGAACGTCTCCAGCCACATTCCAGGCGCCGACGGCCTCGTGAAGGATTTGAGCCGCGACGATTTCCGCCGCATCCGGGCCCTTTACTACGGCATGATTTCGGAAGTGGATGCGCAGATCGGACGGCTGCTGACGGGCTTGAGCGCGGCGGATGCCGACAAGGACACGCTGGTCATCTTCACCTCCGACCACGCGGAAATGATGGGCGATCACTGGATGCTGGGCAAGGGCGGCTTCTTCGAGCAGAGCTATCATATTCCACTTATAATCCGCGCTCCGGGCATGGCGAAGGCCGACCGGGTGACGGCCTTTACCTCCGCCGCCGATATCTTCCCGACCCTCATCGACATGATCGGCGTGGAACCGCTGCATTCGCCTGACGGGACCTCCCTGTTGCCTTTTATTGGCGGGCAGACACCGACCCGCTGGCGCAAGGCGGCGATCTTCGAATTCGACTACCGGACCTTGCCGGCAACCGCGGGAATTGTGCCGGAGGAAACGGACGGACGGGACCGGGCGCTCCTCGCCATGCGCGGGCCGGACTGGCAATACGTCCACTTCCCGGCTCTGCCGCCCCTGCTCCTCAAACCTTGCCGCCCGAGCGGGGCGCTGACGGACCTGTCGAACGACCCGGATATGCAGCCCGTTCTGCGCGATTGCCTATCCGACCTCCTGTCGCTGCGCATGTGCCACAATGACGACACGCTGGCCGGCAAACCGGTGTGGGACTATTATTCCTGAGAAAACAAAGGGCATCGCCGGAGGCAAAAACCTCCTCATTCGGGCCAATTCGGCCTTGGCGACCAATCACTTCCTGTTATTAAGTGAAAGTGACAAGCCCGCTGCCCGCTAAGGGCCGGGCCAACCGGGAAACGCCTGCGAGTTCACGATGACCATTGCGATGCCCTCCCAGAAGGCCTCCGGCAACGCGCCCGAAAAGGTCGAGAAGCTCTATTTCGTCGCCAGCGATACCCCGGAAGCCCAGGAGGCGCGCAGCGTTCTGGCCGCCCGCTACGGCGAAGTCAGCGCCGGGGAAGCGGATGTCATCATCGCGCTCGGCGGCGATGGCCTGATGCTGCAGACGCTGCACCGTTTCATGGGCACGGGCAAGCCGATCTACGGCATGAACCGCGGCTCGGTCGGCTTTCTTATGAACGAGTATCGTGAGGATGACCTGCTCAACCGGGTCGCGGAGGCCGACGCCACCCCGATCCATCCGCTGTCGATGGAAGTGGTCGACCAGGCGGGAAAAAGCTCCAAGGCGCAGGCGATCAACGAGGTCTCCCTGCTCCGGCAGACCTCCCAGGCCGCCCGCCTGCGTATTTCCATCGATGGCCGCGTGCGCCTGGAAGAGCTGATCTGCGACGGCATCATCGTCTCGACCCCCGCCGGCAGCACCGCCTATAACCTGTCCGCGCACGGACCGATCCTGCCGATCTCCTCGCCGCTTCTGGCGCTCACCCCGATCAGCGCCTTTCGGCCCAGACGCTGGCGCGGCGCCCTCCTGCCCAATCACGCCCGCGTGGACATCGACATCCTCGAGCCGGAAAAGCGTCCCGTCAGCGCATCCGCCGATCACAGGGAAATCCGCGACGTGACCCGGGTGTCCGTTCACGAGGATGCCGACGTGGAAGGCATGATCATGTTCGACCGGGAGCACGGCTGGGACGAGCGCATCCTGACGGAGATGTTCCGCTACTGAGCGGTGGTCAGAAATTTGACTAACAGACTGTTAAGCAGATCTCCGCATACTGTTCCGCGAAATTAAGCCCCTGGTACGGTGGACAGGGGGAAAATCCCGGCCATTGCGGAAGAAACCTGCAGGTTGCGGGAAGGCAAAGGTGTGATCATGGCTTCTGAGCCCCTCGACGAAGAAGAGCGCGAGGTCCTCTCGCCCCCGACGGATCTTCGCAAAAAGGTGCGGATCCTGAGCAAGCGCGAGGCGAAGAACTTCGATCCCGTAAAGGCTGCCGAACAGGCCCTGGAGCGGCTGTCGGGCAAGTTCGACGGCTGGATGAGCAGTGAAGCCTCCGAACTGATCGGTGCCTACGAGACGATCCGCGCTGAAGGCCTCAACAAGACGAACATGGATATGCTCTATCAGGCCGTTCACAACATGAAGGGCCAGGCGCTCACCCTCGGCTATCCGCTTGTCGGGTCCGTCGCCACCAGCTTCTGCCGTCTCCTGGAACACGTCCCCGGTCCGGACAAGCTGCCGCTGTCCCTGACCGAGCAATATGTCGAGGCGATCCGCGCGATGGTGGCCGAGGACGCCCGCGACGACAAGAATGCGACCGGCGCAGCCCTTGCCGACAGGCTTTCGGAAGTCACCGAGGATTACCTGGCCCAGTTCCCGCCGAAGACCGAAAACGACGATCTGATGATCGGCTGAGCGGCGGCCGGCCGCCGCCGCCCGGATGTTCCTCAGGCGGCCTTCAGCGATTTCTGCAGCCTGCCCTTGACGAAGGCCCGTGCTTCCACCCGCGCCACGTCGACCGCGAACCGGCGCAGGAAGGCGGCGATGTCCTCGTCCGCGCCCAGGCTCCCGTCCTGGATTTCCGACAGCAGCGTTTCCGTCAGCATGCGCGCCTGTTCCAGGCTCATGTCCTGGGTGAAGTCCGCCTTTGCGCTGCGGGCGATCTCGATGGCCAGCAGAAAGGCCTGATGGGACCTGAGCGGCAGCCCCGCCTTGCGCAGGACCGCCTTCAGCGCCGACAGACGAACCGATATCAGGAGATGCCTGAGGCGGTCCGGCGGCACGTTTCCCAGAAGCGCGAGCGCGGCGGCAAACAACCTCAGCCGGCCGCAACACACGGCCCGCAGCAGAAACTTCGTTGTCAGCAGGGCCTCGCTGCGCAGGTGTTCCACGAAGTCCGGCATCTCCGCGTCGGAGGCCTCCAGCGCGAGGTGCAGGGTCACCTTGTCCGCCGCATCCGCCAGGAACTCCGCCTTGAGATGATCGGGAACCTTCTGTTCAAACAAAGGATGGCCATCGAGCCGCTCCGCGAACCGGCTCAGCAGCTTGTGGCGCAGGGTCAGGGGCAGGCCGGCCCGGTTCAGGAGCGCTTCGCTCACCGGCATGACCGCGTCGTGGCGTTCGGCAATCCGCACCAGGCTGGATTTCAGGATCACGGCCGTTCTGTTTTCCAGAAGGACCTGGCAGGCCCGGGCGCATCCGACCTCGGCAAGCGCGGCGGCGACGACCGGCTCCAGCCCGACCCGGCCGGCAACGGCGCACTGGATCCGGTCCGACCCTTGCGCCAGGGCATCGACCAGTTCGACCCCGGTAAAGACCGGGGAGGATTTCAGGACGATTTCCGCCACGGGCTCCACGTCCTCCGAGAGGCTGAGGATGACATGCCTCGGCGCTTGCGGATGGTCCGCCAGGCTTTGCGCCAGCGCCTGCCTCACCTCCGGGCACGGGTCGTCCAGAAGGAACGTCAGGGCCGCGGCGGCGCCCCTGCGGTCTTCCTCGCTCAGGTCGGAATAAAGCCAGGCACGGGCAAGCGCGCCCGCGGCGGCCGCGCGCGGCGCGTCCGGAGCACTCTCAACCCAATTCAGAAACTCTTTAATGATCATGGCGACGCACAACAGGTCTTTGGTTCAGGTTCAAGCCTGACATCAAAGACTTAACGATCGGTTCACCATAAATATGACGGCGCAGGCGCCGGGCCGGGCCCCAAGATCCGGATCAGACCGGCGGCAGCAGGTCGTTATGATCCTCGTCGTCGCTGAAACGCAGGAAGCGCGTCAGGTCCAGGGGACCGTGGCGCTCGGCCGTCGCCAGTTCCTGGGCCGCGACCTGCGACGAAGCGCTGCTGAAATAACGGTCTTCGGAAGCGGCTGTGAAGGCCGAGGCGAAGCGGGTGTTGACCTCGGCCGTCTCCGATGCGGGATCGTTGCGGAACAGGGCCTCGAACGGATTCCCGGTTTCCGTGGCGCGGAAAGCGTTCAGGACACGGCGCGTTGCCGCGTCCAGGTCCTCAGGCATCCCTTTGGCGGGCGCCGGCTGGCCGCCGGCACTGGCAACCTGGGTTCCCTCGCCCGGCTTGGCATGCGGGACAGCCGCGGAGCCGGTCAGGCCGGCGATCATGGTGACCGCGTCATGTTTGGAAACGATGGCGTCATAGACCTCTGACGTGGTCCGCGGCGTTCCGTTCTGATTGTAGAAGATCGACCGGTTGGCCCGCGCCTGGGCCGGAAACAGCTTGTCGGCGCGCATCTCCGCGTTGTCCCGGGTCGCGCTGATCAGCCGGTTCGCCCCCGACGCGCCGAGAAAATGCGCCATATACAACTCGCCGTCGGTCGGACTGCGTCCAAGCTTCCGGCTCAGTTGAGCGGCGTTTTTCTGGGTGAGTTCCCCGGCCAGCACCGACGCGATTTCCGGATCCTTGCGCAGGTCGAGAATTTCCCTGCGCACTTCCGGATCCTTCACCCGGTACTTGCCGCTGCTGGTCTGCTCGATCTGGTCCGCGTATTTGCCGAGCCCGTGTTCCGGCCCGGCCTGCTTCATGGTTTCCAGCCAGGTGGATTCGATGAACTGGAACAGCCCCGTCGCACTCGACGTTCGGGCCTTGGCCTGGGGATCGAACGACGATTCCCGAGCTGCCGTCTTCACCAGGTACTCAAAGGAAGTGCCGGTCGATGTACTTGCGGATTGAAATGCCTGCTCGATCCGAGACGCGATCGAGGTGGAGTCAGCTACACGCATGATCCCTTCTCCCCGATGGAACCGTTACTGATTGGTTAATGTCACGCCCCAAAGGTTAACAAAACCTTAACAAGACCTGCCCGGGGAGACATTCGGGGCGGAAGTCACTCCTTTCACACGGACACCTCGTCAAAAATACGCAAAACATCGCCTTTCGGCTGTGAACAAGCCAAAAAAAACGGCCCGAAGCTGCCTCAAGGCATCCTCGGGCCGACTCACCCGTTAAAGCGGCCATTTTCGCAATTTGCGAAAATCACTCCTGCGGCCGGGTCATTTCGAAAACCGCGTCGGTAACCGCATAGTCCCGGTATCCGAGGCGCGACAGGGGACGCACGCGGCTGATATCGACGCGGCCGTCGACGATGACGCTGTCATCGATATGAACGGCGACCACCTGGCCGAAGACCACCCAGTTGTCGGCATCCTTGCCGTCGACATCCTGCAGGCGCAGTGTCCTCAGGTGCTTGCACTCCAGCGCGGTATAGGCCTTGGCGACGCGCGGCGCGCCGACGAGCCGCGACGGCGCCATTTCAAGGCCGGCCCTTTCGAATTCCGACTGGCCATGGGGCAGCGGCGCGGACGACGCGTTCATGGCATCCTTCAGGTCGTAGCTCGCCATGTTGCAGACGAAGTCCCCGGTCTCGTCGATATTGGCCACGCTGTCCTTGTAGCCGTTCGACGAAAACATCACGATCGGCGGCGTGTCGGCCACCGCGTTGAAGAAACTGTAGGGCGCCAGGTTCGGACGGCCTTCCTTGTCGAGGGAGGAAATCCAGCCGATCGGGCGGGGCGCGACGATTGCCTTGAAGGGGTTGAACGGCAATCCGTGATCGTTCTTGGACGTTTCGTAAAACATGTGGTTCAGCTCTCCGACCAGTCAGTGCAAATCTGCGCCAGATCCGGGCGCGGGCGTTCGAACGGCGCCTGGCCTGGCGTGCCGATATGGATGAATCCGGCGAAGCGTTCGCCCTCCTTCGCGCCGAGGTAACGGCTGGCCTCGTCGTCAAAGGCATACCATTCGGAAATCCACTGGACGCCATAGCCGGATGCGGTGGCCGCACTGACCAGGTTCATGCAGACCGCGCCTGTTGACAGTTCCTGCTCCCAGACCGGGATCTTCGGATGGGGAGCCGCGCAACTCAGGACGCCGACCACCAGCGGTCCGCGGGTAAAGCGGGTCAGTTCCTGCTGGCGGCGTGCCTCGTCGAGTGCGGCATCTTCCCTGGCTTCCGCGATTTCAAGCAGCTTCGCACCGATGCGCTCGCCCTGCGCGGCCCGGTAGATCACGAAACGCCAGGGAGCGAGTTTTCCGTGGTCGGGCACGCGCGCGGCGGCGGTCAGGATGTCCGTCAGCTCGGCGTCGGAAGGACCGGGTGCGGTCAGGGTAACGGAAGGGTGCGAGCGGCGCCTGAGGAGGAAATCCAGGGCCTCCTGGCATCTGGGCGCATAATTCGACATGAAGGGGATCGCCTGTCTTGAGGGGTGTTATTGGTGGAACCGTCTGCCGCATTGAGGTAATTCATCGGACGCGGTTGTCAACTTTTAACGAATAGGTCTTGAATTTGCCGGAATTTCCGGCGCACAAGACTAGGGTATGGACTGGTAAAGTCTGTTGAACATCAGGTTTGGAGCGTCGACCCGCCGCATGGGTATTGGGGTAGGAATGGGCAAGTTCGAAATCGTGAAGCGATCTTGCAAAACGGCATTTGTCTGTCTGGCGGTGTTCGCAGGCCTGCTGCTTGCGCCCGCCGGCGTGGTTCCCTTAGGCCTCACAGGCACGGCACAGGCGGAAACCCTGCCGATGCCGCCCCGGGAAAAACCCGATCCCAACGCACCGTCCGCCAAAACGGAAAACCCGATCGAGAACCTGCTCGACCGCGAACCGGAGCCGCTGTTCAGCGATGCGCTGGTTCCCTACGCGCCGACCCAGCAGCCGGGCGATGCCTTCCCCGCCGGGACAAGGCAGGGCGCCCTCTATCTGATGGCGAAACTCACCCGCGACAGCAAGGCGCTGGAAAACGGGCTGATCTGGCGCATCTACAGCGAGACCACCAATGAGGACGGCCGGCTGGAACTGGTCGCCACCTCCCGCGGCGGCGACGCCGAGTTCCGCCTCGACCCCGGCGCCTATCTGATCCACACCGCCTATGGACACGCAACAGCGACCAACCGGATCGTCATCGGCCGGGACGTCCTGTCCAAGATGGTGATCCTGAACGCCGGCGGCATCAAGCTCGACGCCATGCTGACCGAGGATCAGGAGATCAAGAGCGGCCTGGTCCAGTTTGATGTTTACGGAACCGAGTTCAACGAACGCGGCGAACGCAATCTCGTCGCTCAGGACATCAAGCCGGGCACCATCGTCCGGCTGAATTCCGACACCTATCATGTCGTCAGCCGGTACGGCGGCGCCAATGCGGTCGTCCGCGCCGACATCCAGGTCATCCCCGGCAAGCTGACCGAGGCGACCATGTATCACCAGGCCGCCGACATCACGCTGAAGCTCGTCAACGACACGGGCGGTGAAGCGATCGCCAACACCTCCTGGTCCGTGCTGAGCCCGGGCGGCGATGTCGTCGTCGAGGCAAACGGCGCGTTCCCGGCCTTTGTCCTGTCCGCCGGGGAGTACGAGGTGGTCGCCAGGAACAACGGCAAGCTGTTCCAGCGCAAGTTCACCGTCGCATCCGGGGAAGACAAGGAAGTCGAGGTGCTGGCGAACGCAAGCTCCGAAGCCCCCGTCAGCATGACCCAGTAGCACCGGCCCGGGCGTCGGTGCGCGCTTTATCCGGACCGGCGCCGGGAAGCCGGCGGCCGCATGCCCATGACCCGGTCCTGCAGGAAGTCCATGATCTGTTTCTGATCCGCGAGACCTTCAAGCGTCTCGAACGGGATCGGCGCGCCCGCCCGTGCCGGAATGGCCGAGCCGATGATCCGGCGGAACTCGCGCACCAGCAGCGCCAGCCGCAAGGTCAGGGAAAACCGGCTGACAAGATGAAACAGCCAGGAGTTCTGACCGTCGAAATAAAGCGGCAGCACGGTGGCCCTGGACGATCGGATCATCTTGGCGGTAAAGGTCTTCCACGGAAGTTCCTCCGCCCGCCCGAACGGCTTTGCCGCGGTGGCGACGCCGCCGCCGGGAAAGACGATGATCGTCGTACCCTCGCCCAGGAGACGCAGCGCCTCCCGTCGGGTTTCCATGTTGGTCCGCAGCGCGTCCCGGGTTTCCTCGAAATCGACCGGCAGCGAGAACGGCCGGACTTCGGGTACCTTCAACAGCTCGTTGTTGATCAGGATCTTGAACGGCCGCCCGAGCTTTTCGGCCAGGGACAGGATCGCCAGGCCGTCGCCGATGCCGTAGGGGTGATTGGCAATCAGGACCAGCGGCCCCTCGGGCAGGTCCTTCGGCGGCCATTCGCTCTCTGTCATCGACACATTCAGATTGATCAGCCCCAGCAGGTCGCTCCACATGTGGTCCGGCGCGCCGGCAACGGACGCCTTCCAGATGTCGTAGAGGTCAAGCAGCTTGCGCCGGCCGGAAAGCCCCTCGATGGAGCGGATGAGCCAGCGCTTCAGCGGCGGGTGCTGGGGATTGGCGTAGCTGAATTCTGCGTGGTCCACGGCGGCTCCGGTCTCTGCGTGTGACGGTATGCGGAGAGGCAATCCGATCCGGTAACAGCAAAAATGTTTCAGCCTGATGACACAACCGGAAACCTGGGGGGAATTCACACCTGATACGGGTGAATTCCCCTGTTCCGTTATCCGTCTACTTCAGATCCGGCGCGACCGCTTCGGCGGCAAAGGCGGCGACGGCCTCGTCCAGGCCCATGGAGGCCTGGTCCTTGGAGCCGAGACGGCGGATATTCACGGTCCGCTCTTCCGCCTCCCGCTTGCCGCAGACGACGATCGCCGGGATCTTGGCCAGCGAATGTTCGCGGACCTTGTAGTTGATCTTCTCGTTGCGGAAATCGGTTTCCACCTTGAGCCCCGCGGCCCGAAGCTTCTCCGCGACCTCCTGACCGTAGTCGTCTGCGTCGGACGTGATCGTCGCCACCACGACCTGCACCGGCGCCAGCCACAGCGGGAAGTGACCGGCGTAGTTCTCGATCAGGATGCCCAGGAACCGTTCCATGGAGCCGCAGATGGCCCGGTGGATCATCACCGGGGTCTTCTTCTCCCCGTCCCGGTCCACGTAGAAGGCGCCGAAGCGTTCCGGCAGGTTGAAGTCCACCTGGGTGGTGCCGCACTGCCATTCGCGGCCGATGGCGTCCTTCAGGGTGTATTCGAACTTCGGCCCGTAGAAGGCGCCCTCGCCCGGCAGGATATCGGTCTTCACCCGGCCGCCCGACTGCGCCTCGATCTGCTTCAGGACCTTTTCCATCACCTCTTCGGCGTGATCCCACAACTCGTCGGAACCGACGCGCTTTTCCGGCCGGGTCGACAGCTTGACGACGATCTCGCCGAAACCGAAGTGCTCGTAGACCGACAGGATCAGGTCGTTGATCTTCAGGCATTCCGCCGCCAGTTGCTCCTCGGTGCAGAACACATGGGCATCGTCCTGGGTGAAGCCGCGCACGCGCATCAGCCCGTGCATGGCGCCCGAAGGCTCGTAGCGGTGCACCACGCCGAACTCGGCCAGGCGCAGCGGCAGGTCGCGGTAGGACTTCAGCCCGTGCTTGAAGATCTGAACGTGACCGGGGCAGTTCATCGGCTTCAGCGCGAACACCCGGTCGTCCTCGGCCTCGGTGTCGGCACATTGCACGGAGAACATGTTCTCCTTGTACCAGCCCCAGTGACCGGAGGTCTCCCACAGCGAGGTGTGCAGCACCTGGGGCGCGTTGACCTCGTCATAATCGGCGTCCAGTCGGCGACGCATGTAGGCCACCAGCTTCTGGAACAGGCTCCAGCCCTTGGCATGCCAGAAGACAACCCCCGGACCTTCTTCCTGGAAATGGAACAGGTCCATTTCCCGGCCAAGCTTGCGGTGGTCGCGCTTTTCGGCTTCCTCCAGCATGTGAAGGTAGTTCTTCAGGTCGCTGTCGCTTGCCCAGGCAGTGCCGTAGATGCGGGTCAGCATCGGCTTGGTGGAGTCCCCGCGCCAGTAGGCGCCGGCCACCGTCATCAGCTTGAAGGCATTGCCGATCTTGCCGGTGGAATCCATGTGCGGACCGCGGCACAGGTCGAACCACTTGCCCTGTTTGTAGATCTTCAGGTCCTGGTCTTCCGGGATCGCGTCGACCAGCTCCACCTTGTAGGCCTCGCCCATGTCGGCAAAGACGTCCCTGGCCTTGTCCCGGCTCCAGACTTCCTTGGTGAACGGCTCGTTGCGGGCGATGATCTCGCGCATCTTCTTTTCGATGACGGTGAGGTCTTCCGGCGTGAACGGCCAGTCCTCGCGGGTGTCCGGATGGACGCGCTTGAAGTCGTAGTAGAAACCGTTCTCGATCACCGGGCCGATGGTCACCTGGGTGCCCGGCCACAGTTCCTGCACGGCCTCGGCCATGACGTGGGCCGCATCGTGGCGGATCAGTTCCAGCGCGCGTGGCTCGTCGCGGGTGACGATCTCGATGCTGGCGTTTTCGGTGATCGGGTCGGAAAGATCCCTCAGCTCGCCGTCGATCGAGACGGCCACGGCCTTCTTGCGCAAGCTCTTGGAAATGCCTTCGGCGATCTCGGCACCGCTGATGCCGGGTTCGAATTCGCGCACGGAATTGTCGGGGAAAGTCAGGCTGATCATGTCTTTTCTCCAGCTCACTCCTGCAGACAAGGCAGGTAAGCGTTTCTCGTTTGATTGATGCGCCTTCACATAAGCGATTTGGCCGGGAGGGGCAACCTTTGGAGAGCGCGTCACCACTCATCAACGGTCATCAATTCTGTCGGGGCGAAGGGATGACGTCACCCACCCTCAGGCCGTCATCACACGGCGAAGTCCGGGTGATGACACCGTGACCAAACGCCGTGCCCAGTCTACCGGTTCTCCAGCCGTTTCAGGTACCAGCGGATCAGCTGGTCCCAGACGATGTCCTTTTCCGCGGAATCCTCGCAGCCGTGGTCCAGGTTGGGATTGTCGTTGACCTCGATGACCACCACCCGGTCGCCGATCTGTTTCAGGTCGACGCCATAAAGCCCGTCGCCGATCAGCCGCGCTGCGCGCACGGCGGTTTCCACGACCGCCGGCGGGGCCTCGGCGAGCGAGGTGGAGCGGAAGCTGCCTTCCACCGACTTCTTGCCGTCCTCGTGGCGCACGATCTGCCAGTGTTTCTTGGCCATCAGGTACTGGACGGCAAACAGCGGTTCGCCGTCGAGCACGCCGATGCGCCAGTCGAATTCCGTCGGGCAGTATTCCTGGGCAAGGATGATGTCGCTTTCCTCGAACAGCTCCTTCAGCTTCGCCCGGATCGCCTCCTCGCCGGTCACCTTGAACACGCCCCGGCTGAACGACCCGTCGGGGATCTTGAGGACCACCGGCGAGCCGAGCCGCTCTTCCAGCTGGTCCGCCTCCTTCAGCGAGGACAGGATCACCGTCTTCGGGGTCGGAACCCCGTGCGCTTCCAGCAGCTCGGCCAGGTAGACCTTGTTGGTGCAGCGGATCATGGAGACCGGATCGTCGATCACCGGCATGCGCTCCTGCACGGCGCGCCGCGCGAAACGGTAGGTGTGATTGTCGATATTGGTGGTCTCGCGGATGAACAGGCCGTCGTACTGGGCGAGCCGGTCGAGATCCCCCTTGCCGATCGGCACCAGTTCCACCCCGTGGCGCGCGGCGACCTTGGCCATGTATTTCAGCGATGAAAGGCTCGACGGCGGCAGCTCCTCCTTCGGGTCGGAGAGCACGGCAAGCGCGTATTTCATCACCGCGCGCTGCTTCGGCGCGCGCCACGGCCGGTGGGTATAGCGTTCCAGGGCGTCGATCAGGAATGTCCGCCGGTCCGCGTCCAGCTCGGTGATTGCGAGCGGCCGGATCCTGCGGATCGCCCGCCATTCGCCGGGCTCGACCGTGACCTCCAGGATCGGGGTCCGGTACCAGTCGAACAGCAGTCGCGCGAAGGGCTCCAGCTGCTCGTTGCCGGTCTGCCCGAGACAGACGGTGATCCTGCACATCTCCGCAGCCCCCTCGCCGATCTTGCGCAGGCACTGGTTCAGGCTGTTTTCCAGTTCCGGCAGGGCATGGTTGTAGAGCTGCTTGCGCGACAGCTCGATCATGGTCTCCACGCTCGGCAGCACCCGGTGCTGGCGCGCCTCCGCCAGCAGCGAGGCGTAGTAGCCGGCGCCCTGATAGGCATAGGAGCGGGAGAAATTGAGGATATTCGGATTGATGCCGGTAAACAGCTTCGGCCGCATCAGGTAGTCCCTGACGGTCATGACCTTGTGCGCCGTGTCCGCGTTGGAGATGTCTTTCAGATTATCGACGAGAATGACCCAGGTCGGCATCAGAAATTATACCTTCTTAAGAAGAACCTGGGCGCGGACAGCCGTCCGGCCCCACCGCGCCATGCGCTCGAACTCCGCATCCGGGATCGGCAGGTTGGCCGCGTCCGCCGGGCTTTCGTGCCGTTCGTGTTCCAGCCAGGGATCGTGAATGATCAGATGGCGCTCGTCCTGGTCATGCACAAGGATCCAGTGCGGCACTTTCTGGCCGAACATGCGGTAGCCGGAGATCAGCACGATCGCCACGGCCCCCTTGCCGATCTCGGCTGCCAGGTCGCGGGCGGCGAGCGGCTGGTCCGACGCGGCCACGCCCAGCGCCCGCGCGTCCTTTCGGTAGCCCTCCTGGACAAGGCGCATGACCTCCCGTTTCTCCGGATCGCGCACGGAGGCCAGGAACAGCGGTTCGTCCGGCGACAGCCGTACTTCCGCCTTCAGCCCCTTGCGCGCCGCCGCCGTCGCCAGGCCGAACGGCCCGCAGCCGCCGTGTCCGGAGGCAAGATAGATCGTCGTCGCCTCCCGCCAGAGCGAGAGTTCGGTCAGCGTGTCGGTCGGGAAATCGGCGTCGAACTGCTTTGCCGCCATGATCAGGCAGGCGGGACCGCAGGTGAAGTCCGTGGTCTGCGCGTAATAGGGCGCGCGGCCGCTGCCAAGGTCGAGCCCGTGACCGGGACCATGGAGGAGCTTTTCCATCCGAAGCGCCGTGCAGCCGTCCTCGTAATAATCGGCAACCTGCCCGCAATCCCGGTAGCCCGACGCACGGTAGAGGCGGATTGCCGCCGCATTGTCCTGACGCACCTCGAGGCGGAGCACGATCCGCTCCTCCTCGAAGGCCGTACGCTCGCTGGCCTGAAGCAGGCGCCGGGCAAGTCCTGACCCGCGGCGATCCGGATCGACCGCCAGCGAATAGAGCCTGGCCAGCGCCGTGCCGCTCCTGAGCAGGATCAGCGCATAGCCGGCGATCCCGCCGCCGGCTTCGGCCACGAGAAGCCGTGCGGTCGGCCGTTCCAGGAACCGTCGGAAACTGCGCCGCGAAACGCGGTCGGTTTCAAAACAGCGGTTTTCCAGCGCGACCAGGCCGTCCAGGTCCTGCTGGCCGGCCTCCCGTATTATGAGTGGATCATCAGCGTCGTCGGGCAATCATTCGGCCCCGGAAACCCGGCGCACGGGCGCCGGGAAAATTGAACCTTTGAACCGGCGGTCAGGCAGCCGAAAATCGACTCGCCCGCTGCCGCCGTCAGCGACAGCCTGAATACTCCGATCGCGCGGATCTGTCTTGTGAAAACGTACGGAACCCCAACGTCACGGATAAATTCGAAACGTCAGCCGACCACCTTCGCGCGGTCCTTGCCCGTCTGCCGCAATTCGGCGTCGCGCTTCGCCTTGGCGACGGCTTCCTGACCCCCGCGGGTCTCCGTCATCATCGACAGGTCGTTCTGATTGTCCTGATCGACCGGCGTCAGGGCCAGGTCCGTATAGGTCTTGCGGTCCGGCGCCCGCTTGACCGCCTTGTAGCGCCAGTAGAACCGGGCGACGTTGCTGACGATCGCCCAGTGCTTGGTCACGATCTCGGTCAGGTAACGGGGATAGAAAACCAGCGGGTTTTCGATCGGCATGCCGGACCGGCGGTCCGTGCGCACCTTGATCCGGAAATAGCCGCCCTCCAGCGGATGGACGCCCTCGTAGCGCACCATCAGCCAGAACCACATCATCAGGAACAGCTTGTTGCCCGGTCGCCCCCTCGGGTGGGCGGCGGCCCGGCGCAGCACCGTGGTCACGTGGTCCATGCTGTAATAGCTGTCCCAGGCGGACCGGTAGGCGTCTTCCCATTCCGCGTCGGACATCTTCGGATGATGGCTGACCCGGTGGTTGAGGTCGTACTTGTTGAGGTCCGGGTCCATCCAGATGCCCTTTTCCAGGAGCACCTTGTGGTCTTCCGATCCGGGCAGCGGCGTCAGGAAGAAGAACTCCAGGAGATCGAGCGGCAGTTCCTTCTTGATGATCTCGATGTCGCGCAGGACCGATTCCTTGGTGTCCCCGGGGAAACCGATGATGTAGCCGGCATAGGTCGTCGCGCCGTGGTCGCGCCAGGCAAGCAGCATCTCGCGGTATTCGGTGATCTTGTTCTGCCGCTTCTTTGCGGCCATCAGGTTGTCCGGGTTGATGTTCTCAAGCCCGATGAACACCCGGTTGACGCCGGCCCGGGTCGCCTTCTCGATGAAGTTCTTGATCCGGTGGCACAGCGTGTCGACCTGGATGATGAACTTGATGTCGAAGCCTTCCTCCTCGCGCAGGTAGATCAGCCGGTCGAACAGGTCCTCCCAGTGCCGGTTGCGGGCGAAATTGTCGTCGGTGATGAAGAAGCGGTTGATCTTCTGGGCGTAGTTGTCGCGGATGATCTGCTCCAGGTCGTCGGCGGAGCGGAACCGGCTCTTGCGGCCCTGCACGTTGATGATGGTGCAGAACGAGCACTGGAACGGACAGCCCCGTCCAAGATCGAAACTGGAATGGGAGCCTGCGGTGAACTGGATGTGCTTCGACGGCAGGATCGGCGTCGGCTCGCCGTCGAGCGACGGCAGGTCCGACATGAAATTGTAGATCGGCTTCAGCTCGCCCGCATAGGCATGGCGGAAGACGTCGTCCAGACGCAGATCCTCCGCCTCGCCGGCGAAGAAAGAGATCCCCATCTTCTGCGCGTCCACCATCTCCTGCGGCATTTCCTTGAGCATGGACATGCATCCGGAGACGTGGAAGCCGCCGATGGCGACCGGCAGGTCCGCCTTCAGGAACTTCTGCGCCAGATCGACCGCGCGCGGGAACTGGTTGGACTGCACCCCGACCAGGCCGATCAGGGCCTTGCCGCCCGAGTTCCGGATCATGCGGATGATCTTTTGAGGTTTCACCCGCGTGTTGGTTTCATCATAGGTATGCAGGTGGATCCGGACATCGGGCCCGAGCGCCTTCCGGTCGATCGCAGCCTCGGCGAGGCCGTTCAGGCAGGCGAGCGTGTTGGAGGGGATCGCGGAGCGCAGCCATTGGATCGGGTAGCCGTCGTCGTCGTAATGCGTCGGCTTGATCATGATGAAATGGAAGTCTTCCACGGTCTGCTCTCCACCCTGCCGGGTTTTCTGTACTTTTCCCGGGCGACCCTCGCACCCGGCTGCCGCAGGGTCAATGCATAAAACGGATTTCTACAGCCCGACTGGCCGCATCCGCCACAGCCTAGTCCAGGCGATGGTCTTCTTTCATGTGCGCCCCAGTCCAGTGGCCGTAACGCCAGGGCCGGTACCAGTTCCTGCCCTCCGGCAGGTGATCGGGAACGGGGTCATAGCCCGAAGGTCCCCAGGGGTTGCACCTCAGGATCCTGGAAAGCCCGATCCAGCCGCCGGCCCACAGCCCGTAGGTCCGGATCGCGTCCTCGGTATATTCCGAACAGGTCGGCGCATAGCGGCACCCGCGTCCCATGAAGGCCGACAGCGTATACCGGTAAAACCGGATCAGCGCGATACCGGCATGTTTCGGAAGGGTCTTGAACAGGTTCATCGCCGGACCTTATACCAGCCGGACCCGCCGCCGCCCACGATCCCCTCGGCGGGCATTTCGTCTCATGTCGGGACCGGTGGAAGGATCAAGGACCATCAGTTGTCCGACGGGCTCCAGTTGCAGTTTCGATAGCCGGATGACGAACAGCGCGCGATACACTCCTGGCTGCTGTCGACGAAACGCTCCCGGACCCGCTCCCACTGTCCGGAAGCGCCGTTGTACTGCTCGTAATAACAGGTGCCGGCAAGGGCCATCCCTCCGGATAACGGCAGCAATGAAACACCGGCGGCCGCAATCAGGCAGGCTTTGCGCAGCTTTTCCATGGTTTGCATCCTTTCCGGATCACGCCACGGTCTTCTCGCCCGATCCGGCATGCTCGGCCTCGATCTGGTCGAGCGCATCGGCGATGGCGTCGAACACCAGCATGGTGGAGGCGTGACGGGCCTTGTATTCGCGCACCGGCTCCAGGAACTTCAGGTCCTCGAACCGGCCCGCGGGCGGCTCCCCGCCCTCCTTCAGCATGGCGCGCATGGTCTTGCGGACCTCGCGCAACTCCTCCGGCGTGGCGCCGATGACGTGGCGGGCGACGATCGACGACGACGCCTGGCCCAGCGCACAGGCCTTCACGTCATGGGCATAGTCGGACACGACGCCGTCTTTGAGGCACAGATCCACGATCACGGTGGAGCCGCACAGCTTGGAATGCGCTTTCGCCGACGCCTGAGGATGCTCCAGTCGCCCGATCCGCGGTATGTTTCCCGCGAATTCCAGGATCCTGGCATTGTAGATATCGTCAAGCATACTCGCCTCTTCGTGAAACCGGGTGATCACTGTCTGCATTGCAGCCGGCACGTCTTTCCCTATATAGATCAGGCGTTGTCGGTTTTCTGCAAGAGCCTGATTAATCGCCGTGCAAGGCACAAGGGTGTATCATCCGCTTCGGAACACGATGACACAAGCCGGATGGGATCAATTCGGCCGCGGATCCGCCCCAGGGGGTTCCACGGACGGATGTGCGGAAAAACAGATACGGCGGAGTGATCTGCTCTGCTGAGACGAGCGTATGACGGGTAATCAGGGCAAGGTAGCGAGGATTAAGATGGACGCAGTCCTCAAGCAAGTCGGCAAGAAATTCGAGCGCAAGGCTCCCGATCAGGTCAAGCGTCCGAGCCGCGAGGAAGCGGAAGCCGCCGTGCGCACGCTCATCGCCTGGACCGGTGACGATCCGGAGCGCGAGGGACTGGTCGACACGCCCAAGCGCGTGGCCAAGGCCTTCGAACAGCTTTATTCCGGCTATTTCGAAGATCCGTTCTCGCATCTGGAGCGGATTTTCGAGGATGTGGGCGGCTACCAGGACATCGTCATGGTGCGCGCCATTCCGTTCAATTCCTTCTGCGAACACCACATGCTGCCGTTCATCGGCCAGGCCCATATCGCCTATTATCCGGCGGACGGCGTGGTCGGCCTGTCCAAGCTGGCGCGCGTGGTCGATATCTTCGCCAAGCGCCTGCAGACCCAGGAGCACTTGACCTCGCAGATTGCTTCCGCCATTGACGACGCGATCGCGCCGCGCGGGATTGCCGTCATGCTCGAGGCCGAGCATCAGTGCATGACCATGCGCGGTGTGCAGAAACAGGGTGTGTCCACCATCACCACCCAGTTCACCGGAGTTTTCCAGGACGAGCCGGCCGAACAGGCCAAGTTCATGAGCCTGGTCCGCGGCGGGAGCCGGTAACAGCCCCCGCCTTTGTCAGAAGGCCGAGGGACAGACTGTGACGACCTCCATCTTCGCCGAGCGCGGCGACAAGACCGAAATCGAGACCGGCGCGGTGTTGCAGCCGAAGTTCGACGGCGACGGCCTGATCGCCGCCGTCGTGACCGACCACGCCTCGGGCGAGGTCCTGATGGTCGGCTACATGAACGCCGAAGCCCTGCGCCGGACCATCGAGACCGGCGAAGCCTGGTACTGGAGCCGCTCCCGTCAGGCCTACTGGAAGAAGGGCGAAACCTCCGGCCAGGTCCAGCATGTGAAGGAAATCCGCACCGACTGCGACCAGGACGCCATCTGGCTCAGGGTCGAGGTCGCCGGCAACGGCGCCACCTGCCACACCGGCTTCAACTCCTGCTTCTTCCGCAGGATCGTCCGGGATGCCGACGGCGGCTTCCGTCTGGAACGCGCGGAAAAGGAAAGGGTCTATGACCCCAAGGACGTCTACGGGGCGTGAGAGGTAAAAAAACACGGCCGCAGAACGGCCGTGCTGCCAGCACCTGGATGACATCCCGTGAAACGGCAAGCGACGATTGCTTAGGCCATCGTGATGTAGGTCCGCATGTGCTCCGCTTCCATCTCGACCTGGGCGATCCTGTGCTTGACCACGTCGCCGATGGAGATGAGCCCGACGACCTTGCCGTCCCGCAGGACGGGCACGTGGCGGAACCGGCCCGCGGTCATCTTGGTCATGACATCGTTGATCGCGTCGTCTTCCGTGCATGTGACGACGGACGTGGTCATGACGCTGGAAGCCGGCAGGTCGAGGGCAGCCGGCCCCCTTGCCGCCAGCGTCTTGACGATGTCGCGTTCCGAAACAATGCCCTCGATGTGATCGGCCGCATCGGTCACAAGAATGGCGCCGATCCCCTTTTCCGACAGGGTGGTGCAGATATCGCGCAGGGGCGTTGCGCCCCGCGCCGTAATCACGTCATGTCCTTTGCCGTGCAAGATATTGCCAACGGTCATATGCCAACTCCTCCCGTTTCAGCGCCATTCCGATCTCGTTGACGAGTCCATGGCCTAGAGGGGACACCGACCCGCGGCGTCCGGTCGGATATCATGACAAATTATTCGACAGAGGCAAAGTGTCGCAGTTCGGGAATGTTAGCGCCTCAGGCAAAGTTTTCGCCTGATGCTCTACTATCGCCGCCGCGGCACCGGGTCGATGAAGGGAAACAGCGCAAGTCCGGCCAGGAAGCCGCCGACATGCGCCTCCCAGGCGATCGTGCCCCCGGCTCCGGTCAAAGGCGTGCTGTAAACGCCGAAGACGAAGTTCAGGCCGAACCAGACGGCCAGGAAGGCGACCACGGACCGGTTGGAGAAGGAGTGCAGCAGCGGGGCCGCCGGCACCCGGAAAGCCGCCGCGTCCGTTCGCCGGATCACGCCCAGGGGACCGCCGAGTTCGAACACGAAACGCGCCGCCGCGGCCATGTGCCCGGAAATCGCGGCGGAGGCACCGATCATCGGGGCCTCGGCGCCGAAATGGGTGGCGAGATGCATGAGCGCCCCGCCCGCGGCGCAGGCCGCCGAGAAGATCAGAAAGCGCAAGGCCCCGAACCGGCGGGCGACCGCGCTGCCGAAAATGACCATCCACAGCATGTTGAACGCGATGTGGGTCACGCCGCCATGCAGGAACGCATAGGTGACGAACGTCCAGATATCGGCGCCGATCCCGCCGGGGGCGATCCCGCTTGCCAGCACCTCGGGCAGGTAGCGCTCCGGCCAGAATGCGAAATAGATGATGATCCGGTTGTTCAGGGACGTCGGAAACACATAGGACTGGAGCACGAACAGCGCGATCATGATCCCGGCAAGCCAGACCACCACCTTGGGCAGATTGAAGACCGGCTCGGGGCCCTCCTGGTCAGGCTGCCCGCGCTCGGGCTCGAAAACGTGATGGTTCATCTAGGTCCTTCTTTGTGTCGCGCCCACCATGCACGCCAAATGAAGGCGCTGGCAAGCCATCCGGGCACAGACTGCCTGACCGCCCCCGTCCCGAAAGAAAACGCCCGCCACCGTCTCCGGTGACAGGCGTTTGTGCCAACATGGTGATGGCCGGTCGCGTCCCCACGCTCCCCCGGAGCATCCCTTGTCGAAGCTCCGCCGGTCAGGCTCCTGAGGGGACCGCCCCCCAGTGCGGCCCCGAAAACCTAACGCTACATTAAGGTGCCGGACTCCCGGACCCTTGGCAACGACAAGCAAGCGTTAACCTTAATCAAGCGTAACGCGCCCCGCCGGGCCGGATTTCAGCCACTTGGCACGCCCTCTGCTTAACAGGACCCAAACACGGAGACAGAAGACAAGGTGTCCCGATTTCGGACAGACGGCGAAAGCCCCGGCGATTTCGGCACAGCTCTTTAAGACAGGGGCATAGGCAGATGAAGAACGGCGTATCCAAAACACTCTACAAATACTGGGATGACCTGCGCGGCGCGCGTCCTGCACCCAACCGCAGCGAAATCGATCCCGGCCGGATCCGCTCGCTCCTGGGCGATACGTTCATTCTGGAAGTGAATTCGGCCCATGACGTGCGCTACCGGCTGGCCGGAACCCGTCTCTGCTCGGCCCATTGCCGGGAACTGAAGGGCCGGAATTTCCTGCGCGGGTGGAATGAAAAAGACCGCGAGGCCCTGGCCAGTCTGATCGCCGCCATTTCCGAAGACGCGGCTGCGGCCGTGATCGGCGTGGCCGGCCATACCGAACGCGAACAGCAGCTGCAGATGGAAATGCTGCTTCTGCCGCTGAATGTCCCGGGCGAAGGCCGCATCCGGATCCTGGGATCAGCCACCCCGATGGAGCGCCCCTACTGGCTGGGTCTGCATCCCATTTTGAGCCAGTCGATCACCAGCCTGCGCCTTGTCTGGCCGGACGAGCGGCCGTATTTCCTCAAGCCCGGCGAAGGCGTCAATCCGATCCTGCCCCGGTTCACCGCGGAAGGCATGAACCTGCCGCCTTCGGGACTGCCGCAAGGCGCCGAACGCCAGGTCGGTCACCTGACGGTCTATTCGGGCGGAAAATCGTAAGCGGAAGTTCCCGCAGCCTTACATATCGTTAACCCCGGGTCCGTAGACTGCGAGTCCTCAGGACGTGTGCGTTGGCACCCGCTCCCGGATTACGTGTCAGGCCTAGGGGCAAACGGGTATAGCAGGCATGGGCGCCGGATTGGCTACAGCAACCGATGGAAGCAGAACGCTTCACGCTGCGGACCGGCGTCGTCACCAGCGTGTATCCGTAAACATACTCGGCCGCTTCATGCTTGAGGACCGGCGCGAGTATCCCTGCCAGGTCATCGACATGTCGCCCGGCGGCATGGCCATGATCACACCCGTTTCCGGCCGCGTCGGCGAGCGGGTCGTCGCCTATCTCGACCACCTGAGCCGCGTGGAAGGCCGGATCGCCCGCCTCTTCGACGGCGGTTTCGCGGTCGAACTGCGCAACACCCCGCGCAAGCGCGACAAGATTGCCAATGTCCTGACCTGGCTCGCCAACCGGGACGAACTCAATCTGCCCGAAGATCGCCGGCACGACCGCTTCGTGCCGAAGAACCCGATCACCAAGATCGTCCTGCCGGATGGGTCGGAACACATGTGCCGGATCATCGACGTGTCGCTTTCCGGTGCGGCCCTTGCCACCGACGTCCAGCCGGAACCGGGCGACAGCATCGCGCTCGGCAAGATGCGTGCCCGCGTCGTCCGCCGCATCGAAGGCGGCATTGCCGTCGAGTTCGCCGCGATCCAGAACCGGGAACTGCTGGAACACCACATTTCCAGCGGCGACTGACCGGACCTGTCGTCCCGCGCAATTTCCTCCGCAGTTTCAGCACGTGCAAAACCGGACCGTCCGCGCCGATCCCGGCGCGTTTGCGCCCGCGGATCTGCCGCAAGGGAAGAAACCGGGTTTCTCCTTTGGGATTTGGTAACCCTGCGCACTCGAGACCGGGCATTTTTCCTCGAAATATCCATCCGGAAAAATACCATGCCGAACCCGCGCGACATTGCGCCGGCACAGATGAATACTTCTGCCGGATCGCACCCCATGAGCAATCCCGCGCCTTCCTGAAAGACACAATTCCTTGTCCTTTCATAGGCTTGCTGGATTTACGGACAATTTTATTAAAACAAGTCGCAAGATAGATTCAAATTCGAATACGTTTTTATTAAAGTAAAAATCAAAACAAAATAAACATGTATTCTTGTTTTATATTTTAAATTCTCAAGAAATAAAATCGTACATGTCATCGTTACGTCAGCCTTGGGGAGGGCGTTACGATGAAATTACATCAGAAATACACATTCTTACCTGCTCTGTTTCTTCTGGGGGTGTTCGCACCCTGGACAGCGGAAGCGTCACCGAGCCGTTTCATGGCCATGGAAACCCTGGTCAAACCGCCGATCGGGCATGTGCAGTTCTGTAGGGAGAACCGCAGCGCATGCCGGGGCGGGACGAACGCCCCGGTGGTCGTCAGGCTGACGGAAGAAAGATGGAACGAGCTGATCGCGCTGAACAGCAGGGTCAACAGCCGGATCAGGCCGGTCACCGACGAGGAGAAATTCGGCAAGCCGGAGTACTGGACCTTCCCGGTCGACGGGTCGGGCGATTGCGAGGAATATGTACTGGAAAAGCAGCGCGAACTCATTGCCGCCGGCTGGCCGAGAAGCGCGCTTCTGATCACCGTTGCCAAGGACGTCAAGAATGCCGGTCATGCCGTGCTGACCGTGCGCACAGATCAGGGCGACATGATCCTCGACAACCAGATCGAGGCGGTCCTGCCCTGGTACTCGACGCCCTACCGCTACATCAAGCGCCAGTCCACGCGCGCTCCGGCGAAATGGACGGGTATCGCCGACACACGGGTCACGACTGTGAGCAGTCTGGGCCAGTAGACCCGACGCGGACCCGTAGCCAGACGGCGCGGCTCCGGGTCAGGCACAAAAATTGGAGGTTTGCCCTTCGGGGCAACGGGAAGATCCGGTCGCGTCCCCACCCTCCCCATCCCTACCACGACCGGATCCAGGGAGTCGGCTAGCCCCCGCAAGCCGGCTCCCGTCCTTTTTTCGGTCATGATTAGGCGGTGCAAACGCGCAAAGCCGGTCACACCGGCGACAGTCCCGCCTTGAACCGCTGCCAGTTGCGCACATAGCCCGCCGCGGACCCGGTAATGCCTTCGGCCGCGGCCGCATCCAGCTGGCGGATCACCTTGCCCGGCATGCCGACGACCAGGGAATTGTCCGGGATTTCCTTGCCCTCGGCGATCAGCGCATTCGCGCCGATGATGCAGTTCTCGCCGATCACCGCGCCGTTCAGGATCGTGGCGCCCATGCCCACCAGCGTGTTCCGCTTGATGGTGCAGCCGTGCAGGATCGCCTTGTGGCCGATGGTGCAGTCGGCGCCGATGGTCAGCGGATAGCCCATGTCGGTATGAAACACGCTGCCGTCCTGGACATTGGAGCGCTCGCCGATATGGATCAGTTCGTTGTCGCCGCGCAGCACCGCGCCGAACCAGACGCTGGCATCCCGCTCGAGCCGGACGCGCCCGATCAAGCTGGCGTCCGGAGCGACCCAGTAGCGATCATCGTCGGGAAATTCCGGTTGAACGCCGTCCAGGCTGTAAATCGGCATTGCGTTTCCCCTCCCTCTTGCTTCGTGCCGGTTAGAATTTGCCGGCAATACTCAAGGCGCACTGCATGACCAGCAGGCCCGAGCAGATGCTCCACATCCCCGCGATCGTCGACGAGGCCACCAGCCAGCCGATCGGCCTGCCCTCGATTCGCCGGCCGCGGATGGCGTTGCGCATGATGATGAAGGGACCGGCGAGCACGCACACCCCGACCGAGGCGATCGTGCCGATCACGCTATCCACCGCAAAGTTGAATCGCGGCGGCTGGTCGGTCACCAGCTGGTAAAAGCTGCCGATTATGCCTGCCGCGACAAATCCCGCACAACCGATGTACAGCGCGACGAATAACTCGAGAAACACAACATTAACCCTTTGTTAACTTTTACAGGCTGAAGCTGCTTTAGAATTTGTTAAGGGTCAAGTGCAAGCGCCGTGCCGTTTTGAGTCCCGGCCAGCCCGCATGCCAATCCGGACGGAAATCCTGGCCCATGCTGGAAATGATGAGCGAAAATCCATCCCGTTTCGGGACAACCGTCTCCCTGAGAGACGGACCTGCAGCGCGGTCCGGCCAATATGAAACGCCGGGAAAGGCGCATTGACCGTGCTCGTGCTCCCCGCCTCCAGCGGCGTCAGCCCGAGGTACTTCACCTTCCTGACCGCGACAATGGCGGCCCTCACCCTGATCTATGTGCTTTATCTGGCGGCCCGCTGGACCGGCTACTGGCACGCGGACATGGAATGGGCCGACGAGCCGGGAAACCGGACCGTATTCGTCGGCGGTCAGGCTTTTCATGTGCCCGTGAACATGATCCGGGCCCCGGCCCAGCGCCTCGGTCTCCATCGGACGGGCGAGCATCTGACGGCCCTGCACCTGGGGGTGATGTGGCCGTCCATGTCCGGCTTCGACGCGGACAAGGCGGACCAGTTCGCGTCCTTCGGCCAGGGGTCCAACCTGGTGCTTCTGGATATCGGAATGAGTTCCCGCGGAGAAACCATGCGCGACCGGCTCGACCCGGTCTACAGGCGCCTGGCAAGGGGCGCCGAGGGACAGGGTCCCGCCGGCCTCAGGGTGCTGACCCTCTCAAGTCCGGTCGGAGCCCGCGATCAGATCGTCTACGAACCGGGAAGCACGACAGGCTTCATCGCGCGCTGCCGGCAGGCGTTGAGCGATCCGCTCGCCATCTGCTCGGCCCAGAAGACCCTGCCCTCCGGCCTGCTTCTGACCTATCGCTTTGAAGAGCCGCATCTGGCCAACTGGGGTCGGCTCGAGCGGCGGGCCGTGGAACTGGTCCGCGCGCTTGAAAGCAGGAAGAATTAGTCTGAAGGCTGACGGGCCCTCAGACCTCGTCCAGGTCGATTTCCAGGATCGCCATCTGGAAATTCCAGCTCAGGTCCTCGTCCTCGTCATCGCGGAAGATAACGCCGACGAATTCGTCGCCGATATAGACCTCGGCGGAGTCGTCCTTGCGCGGACGGGCTTTGACCTGAATCCGATCCAGCTCGAATTTCTTTTGCAGATAGGCTTCGAGCTTTCGGATTTCATCGGGTTTCACGTGGCTTCTCCTGCGCGGTCAATGGATGGGGTCTGACGCGGACCCTACAGAACTTTCGTTCCAAGCCAACCGTCTTCGTCAGCTTTCCCCGTCTTCCTTGACGGTAGGCCGGGCGGCTGTCTCGTTCCCGATGATCTGGTCCATGGAGCGCGAGGGCTCCGCGCAACCGGCCTTGCCGACGATCTTGGCCGGCACGCCGGCGACCGTGGTGTTGGGCGGAACCGGGCTGAGCACCACGGAACCGGCCGCGATGCGCGAGCAGTGGCCGATCTCCAGATTGCCGAGAACCTTGGCCCCGGCACCGATCAGGACGCCGTTGCGGATCTTCGGATGGCGGTCGCCGCCTTCCTTGCCCGTTCCGCCGAGGGTGACGCCCTGCAGGATCGAGACATCGTCGCCGATGGAGGCCGTTCCGCCGACGACGACGCCGGTGCCGTGGTCGATGAAGATACCGCGGCCGACGGGGACCGCCGGATGGATATCGACCTGGAAGACTTCCGAGGACCGGCTCTGCAGATAAAGAGCGAAATCCTCGCGCCCCTGCCGCCACAGCCAGTTGGCGAGGCGGTGGGTCTGTAGCGCATGGAAGCCCTTGAAATAGAGCACCGGCTCCAGGAGCCGGTGGCAGGCAGGATCGCGGTCATAGACGGAGACGATATCGACCCGGAAGATTTCCGCCAGTTCCGGCTCGGAGGCGAGCGCTTCCAGATAGGTCTGCCGGATCAGCGAAGCGGACACGATATCGCGCCCCAGCCGGTCGCCCAGACGATGCACCACCGCCTCTTCCAGCGTTTCGTGGTTCAGCACGGTCTCGTAGACGAACGAAGACAAGGCCGGCTCGCAGGCGACCATGGCCTGGGCCTCTTCCCGCAGCTGCCGCCACACGGGGTCGTGAAGCGCCAGGTTGGCCGCATTCTGCCGAGGGGACGGGTTCGACATGGCTTGTCTCCTTTTCAAGCCGGAATAGGTGGTTGTCCTAAAATAGGGTGATTGCGGCTAATTCCAAAGTCAAACTTGCCGACGCACTGCCGGGCTGGTTTCCTTGGTCTTAACCCGCACCTTCCGAAAGCTCTCCAAATGAACATGCCGACCCCTGAAAAAGCGCCGAAATCGTCCGGGACCCTGCGGACGGAGGTGACCGGATCCACGGGCTGGCTGGTCATCGACAACGCACCCAGACGCAACGCGATGAGCCTTGCCATGTGGCGGGACCTGCCGGCGGCGGTCGACGGGCTTGTGCGGAACGAACAGGTCCGCGTGATCGTCGTGCGCGGTGCAGGCGAGACCAGCTTCTGCGCCGGCGCGGACATCTCCGAATTCGCACAGACCCGCTCCGACGGCGCCAGTGCCCGAAGCTACGACGCCGTCAACGTCGCCGCCTTCAAGGCGCTCAAACACGCCGAGAAGCCGGTCGTGGCGATGATCCGCGGCCACTGCCTGGGCGGCGGCCTCGGCATCGCGCTCGCCTGCGACCTGCGCGTCGCGGCTGAAGGCGCCCAGTTCGGCATTCCCGCTGCCCGGCTCGGCATCGCCTATCCGCTGGAGGCGATCGCAGACATCATCGAGCAGATCGGTCCGTCGGCGGCCAAGCGGCTGATCTTCACCGCGGAACGCATCGACACAGGCACCGCCTTCCGCATCGGCCTGGTGGACGAGGCCGTGGCCGGCGACGCGCTTGAGGCCCGCATCGTAGACCTCGCCCGAACCCTTGCCGACAACGCCCCGCTGACCCTGCGCGCGGCCAAACGCGCCATCAACGCCTACGCCGCCGGCGGAGACCGCGACGCGCTCACCCGGGCCGGGGAAGCCGCCCTGGACTGTTTTGAAAGCGCGGATGTCAACGAAGGCCGCGACGCCTTCCTCGAAAAGCGGCTCCCCCGGTTTTCGGGAAGATGAATCAATTTCTCAGCAGGATTTGAATCCGCGCCTCAGGCGGGAGATTCAGGATCTCAACCCGCGCACCTTACCCGCTGAAAAGACTCAGCCTTTTCCCCGTCGCGCCGGCGGAGCGGCGGATCATCCTGCTTGAATCAAACTCTGAAGACATCGTCAAATTTACGGATAGTACGGATCTCAAGCAAACCCGAAGCCCGGATTTCCCGGCTTCTTCGAAATCCGGACTCACGGCCTCAGAAACATCCCGTAAAGGCCTGATTGGCAAAGGCTCAGGACGCTTCGGCGTTCGAGAACAGCTTGTCCAGGAACGACTGTACGGCTTCCGCGAAAATATCGTTCCGGTCACCCGCGACCATGTGGCCCGCATTCTTGATATCGGTGAAATGCGCATGGGGAACCAGTTCGATGAATTCCTTCACATGCTCTTGCGAGACGAGTTCGGAATTCTGTCCGCGCACCAGCAGCACCGGCAGCTTGAGATTGGCCGCCGCCTTCAGCATGATCTTCTGGGTTTCGAGCGCATGCCCGTTGTCGTTGCCATGCTTTGACGCAATGAACTTCGGGTCCCAGTGCCAGCGGTAGCGGCCGTCGTCATGCAGGCGCAGGTTCTTCGACAGGCCCGACAGGTCCTTCGGCCGCTTGCGGTTGGGCAGGTAGAGTTCGATCGCATCGGCGGCTTCCTCCACGGTCGCGAACCCCTCCTCCACACGCTCCGCCATGAAGCCGAGGATCCGGCTGACCCCGCCCAGGTCCATGCGCGGGGTGATGTCCACCAGTACGAGCGCCGCCAGCGCGCCGGGCTTGAGTTTTCCCTCCGCCATCATGCCGGCAAGCCCGCCGAGCGAGGCGCCGACAAGAACGGGCCGCGCCCCGTGGAGCGCCGCAACCCGGTCCGCCACCGAAATCAGGTCCGAGGCATAGTCGCCGAATTCATAGTTGCCGGACGGCACCCAGTCGCTTTCGCCATGGCCGCGCTGGTCCAGGCAGTAGACCACGTGCCCCTGGTGGGCGATGCTTTCGGCCGCCGCATCCCAGGAGTGCCGGGTCTGGCCGCCGCCGTGAAGCAGGATGACCGGCTGACCGGTCTCCCCGTGCCTGTCCGCGACGAGGCGGTTGCCTTCATTTCCGGTGAATTCAACACGCGTGCCGGTCATGCCTCATTCCCTTCCAGAAACGCCAGGACACCCTGCTTGTAGACCTTGTCGCCGACCGCCACCATGTGATCCCGGTTCGGGATCTCCAGGATCCGCGCATCCTGCATCAGATCGGCGAGCCGTTGCGGCGAGCCGGCGATATCGTCCCTGGTCCCGACCGCGATCAGGGCCGGCCGCGCGATACCCGCGACATCGGCTTCGGAGATTTTCTGCCGGGAGGATCGGATGCAGGCGGCGAGCGCCAGCCGGTCGGACCGGGTCTGGTCGGCAAAGGCCCTGAACGCGCGGCCGGTCCGGTCCGTCACGTCCTGCAGCCGTTCCGCCTCCAGGGCCGTCGCGATCGGCTCCGGGTCACCGACGCCGGCAATCATGCTGTAGCCGAGGCCGCCGAAAATCACCCGGTTGATCCGGTCCGGATGGTTGAGGGTCAGGAAAGCCGAAATGCGGGCGCCCATCGAGTAGCCCATCACGTCCGTGCGCTCGATGCCAAGATGATCGAGCAGCTTGAAGGCATCCTCCGCCATGATCGGCGCTCCATAGGCGGCCGGATCGTAGAACTTGCTGCTTTCGCCATGGCCCCGGTTGTCGAGGGCGATCACCCGCCGTCCCGATTTCACCAGGAGATCCACCCATCCGGGATAGACCCAGTTGATCGCCTTGTTGGAGGCAAAGCCGTGGATGAGCAGAATCGGATCGCCCGCGCCCTCGTCCAGATAGGCGATATCGACTCCGTTCAGGTGGAATTGCGGCATGGTCTGAACTTACTCTTACGTAAAGGGAACCTTCTCACCCGTTAGCTTATGTCCATTGACGCCGTCTGGCAAAGCCTTCTTCACATTTCCTGTCCGGGAGCGGCATCGAACCCGGTCGCAGCGCCGGTCACGGGACATTCGCCAATTCGCTTTTCTGCCCCCTACCCTTTTGGCAAACAAACCAGTATGGTCCGCAGCGAAATGCCAACCCAGTAACGGAATGGATTGAACCCATGGCGGATCAGATCGTCCCGCACTTCCAGAATGCCAGCGGCCACGATTCAGTAGCGATCGGTGCCCGTGAATTCATGTGTATCGGCGCCAATCCTCCCTTCGACCATCCGCATGTCTTCCTGGACATGGGTGACAGCGACGAAGTCGTCTGCCCGTATTGCTCCACGCTCTACAAATACGACGCGACCCTGAAACCGACAGAATCCTCCCCGAACGACTGCATCTGGACCCCGGAAGCAGCCTGACCCGGGGGGCCGGTACCCGTTCATGGACCTTCCAGTCGTCATCGCAGGCGCAGGTATCGGAGGACTGAGCGCGGCACTGGCGCTCGCCGCCGCCGGGCACCGCGTGCTCGTGGTCGAAAAGGCAGGCGTTCTGGTCGAGGTCGGCGCCGGGTTGCAGCTCTCTCCCAATGCCTGCCGCGTTCTCGACGATCTCGGCGTCCTGGACAGCCTGAGACCGCATGCGGTCGCCCCCCGCAATATCCGCATCGGCTCCGGCCGAACGGGCAGGGAAATCGCCAAGATCGAGCTGGGAGACCGGATTACGGCCCGCCATGGCGCGCCCTACCTGGTTGTCCATCGCGCGGATCTGCAGAAGGCACTGTTCGACCGCGCCATGACCCGCGACCGGATCGATATCCGGCTGGACAGCGAAGTCATCGACACCGGCGACACCCCGGACGGCACCTTGCAATGCCATATCCGCTCCGGCGCCGTCATCGCCGCGGTCCCGGCCAGGGCCCTGATCGGCGCCGACGGCGTCTGGTCCGCGATCCGCGGGCGGGTCCCCGGTCACCGGCAAGCGAACTACACCGGCCTGACCGCCTATCGCGCGACCCTGCCGGCGGAAACGGTCGCGGGCGACCTCATGGCCGATACGGGTCTCTGGCTCGGTCCGAACGCCCATCTCGTTCATTATCCGATCCGCGCGGGACGGGAGTTCAACCTGGTCGCGCTGGTGCCGGAGACATGGACCGAGGAAGGCTGGTCGGCGGCGGCGGACCGGGCGACCCTGCTCGATCATGTCCGCAACTGGGCCCCGAACGTGCGGTCCTTGCTGGAAAGGCCGGAAGCCTGGCTCAAATGGGCGCTGTGCGGCGTCGATGCGGGCGGGCCGTGGACCGGCGGCCGGATCGCCCTTCTGGGAGACGCCGCCCACGCCATGCTGCCCTTTGCCGCCCAGGGGGCGGCCATGGCGATCGAGGACGCGGCCGTCCTCGCCCATGTCTTGCCGCCGGACGCCGCCGATATCCCGGCCGCCCTGAAGGCCTATGAGGCCACCCGCAGGCAGCGGGTGAAGAAGGTACAGGAGACGGCGGCCGAAAACGGCCGGATCTATCACCTCGGCGGCCCGCTGGCGATCGGGCGCGATACGGTGATGCGGCTGATGCCCCCCGACCGCCTGTCCGCCCGCCAGGACTGGATCTACGGCTGGACGCCGCCCCGCTAGCGCGAATGCTCCGGATTCGGCGGCGGTTTCCCCCAGCCAAACCTTGAGCCGCGTCCCAGACTGGGCTAAACGCTTGCTCCAGCCAATCTGCGGCCAACACTGTCTGGCCGGATGTGTTTGGCCGGGATTTTTTGGTCAAAACTGTTCGGCAAAAATGTTCGGGAGGTCTGCCATGGCGTCGGATAAGGCAGAGGAAGAGGTCACCGCCGGGTTCCTCGTCATCGGCGACGAGATATTGTCAGGCCGGACCAAGGACAGGAACATCGGCTTTCTGGCCGACTATCTGACCGCAATCGGGATCGACCTGTGCGAGGTGCGCATCGTGCCCGACGTGACCGCCAGGATCGTCGAGGCGGTCAACGCGTTGCGGAGCCGGTACACCTATGTCTTCACCTCCGGCGGGATCGGCCCGACCCACGACGACATCACCGCCGACAGCATCGCCGAAGCCTTTGGCGTCGGCATCGATGTCGACCCCAGGGCGAAAGCGATCCTCGAAGCGCATTTTCCCGCAGGCCAGCTCACCCCGGCGCGGCTGCGCATGGCGCGCATTCCCGATGGCGCGGACCTGATCGAAAACGCGGTTTCCAAGGCGCCCGGCTTCCGGATCGAAAACGTTCATGTCATGGCCGGGGTCCCGTCCATCATGCAGGCCATGCTCGACGCGATCGCGCCGACACTCAGGACCGGCCGGAAGATGCTGTCGCGGACCGTCGATGCGGACCTGCCCGAAAGCCGGATCGCCGATCGGCTGCGCGCCATCCAGAACGAATTCCCCGAAACGCTGATCGGCTCCTATCCGAGGACGGCCGACGGACGTTTCACCACCCAGGTCGTCGTCCGCTCGCGGGACGAAGCCACCATGAACCGGGCAGCCGATGCCGTGGCGGACGCGGTCCGCCAGGCCCTCGGACAATAGAGTTTCAAGAGAATTTCAAAGGAAAACTGATGGAATCCAATCAACAGAACAAGGCCTTCCCGGTTTCCTGGGACATGTTCCACCGGGACGCCCGCGCCCTCGCCTGGCGCCTGTCCGGCCAGGGCGACTGGAAGGCCATCGTCTGCATTACCCGGGGCGGCCTGGTGCCGGCGGCAATCGTCGCCCGCGAACTGGGCATCCGCACCATCGAAACCGTGTGCATCGCCTCCTATCACGACTATGAAAACCAGGGCGAACTCAACGTGATCAAACCGATCGACCCGAAGGTGGTCGACCTGGAGGAAGGCCAGGGCAGCGGCGTCCTCGTCATCGACGACCTGGTCGACACCGGAAAGACGGCCAAGGTCGTCCGCGAAATGCTGCCGAAGGCCCATTTCGCCACCGTCTACGCCAAGCCGGTCGGCTGCCCGATGGTCGACACCTTCGTCACCGAAGTCTCCCAGGACACCTGGATCTATTTCCCCTGGGACATGGGCTGGCAGTTCCAGCCGCCGCTGGCAAAGGATTCGGCGGGCTGAGACCGGCTGGCGCCGATTGCCGGCCTCACGCCGATTTGATCGTGGCGGTTACATAGACTGGCCACAATTCAAGGCCATTCAGGCGTCATGAGACGGTCGGGCAAATCCAGTATTGGCAACATGATCGCGCGGGCACTGATGCTGGCCGCGCTGATTGTCATGGCCGTCGGTCCGGCCCTGAGCGGCACGCGCTCCCTCGAACGCGCCGGAACAGCAGCTCTGCAGCAGGATGCGCTGACCGATCGCGCGTTCCATCAGGCCCTGGCCGAGACCCGGCAAAATCACTCCGAAAAGACCGCCTCGAGCCGGTGCAAGGGGCGAAGCTGCCTCCAGCCGGCCCTTCAGGCGGCCCCCCTGCCCGACACGACAGCCCGGACGGAACAGGCCCTGTCCTGGGCGCACGATGCCGGACCGGCCCGCGGCGTGATCGTTCGGGTCAGCCCGCCGCCTCCAAAATCTGCCGTCTCCTGAACCGGATCGCGCTTCGCGCGTTGAATCCCCTGGCAAAGCTACGGGAAAGTTTCACGAGCGAAACTTCTCCAAAAGTCCCATGACTTGTTTGGAAACAGGCAGAAATATGCAATTTACCCGACGTTCGTTCCTGCTCGGAGCCGGCACCTCGCTCCTCGCCGGCTGCACCACCGCCAACCGGGAACGCATTCCCTACCCGTCCGCGGCCGACCTTGCCCGCTATCCGACGGAGAACGGCCCCTATCCCGCCCCCGGCCCCACGCCGGCAAATCCGCGCACCGCGCCCGGCACCGTCCGCAGATATCCGCCCGATGTGCTGCGCATGTACCGCGCCATGCCGGAAGAGCGGTTTCCCATACCCGCCGTCGACCTCAGCAAGATCGACCCGCGCTACTATCGCCAGATCGTCGACTACACCAGCCCGGAAACCATCGGCACGATCATTGTCGACACGCCGAACCGCTTTCTCTACCTGACCATGGAAAACGGCAAGGCGCTGCGCTACGGCGTCGGCATCGGCCGGGACGGCTTCAGGTGGGGCGGAAAGGCGCGGATCGCGCGCAAGAAGGAGTGGCCGACCTGGACACCGCCTGCGGAGATGATCGCCCGCGAGCCGGAGCTGGAGAAGTACCGCCGCGGCATGGCTCCCGGCCTCGACAATCCGCTCGGCGCCCGGGCGCTCTACATTTTCGAAGGCAATCGCGACACGCTCTATCGCGTCCACGGCACGGCGGAAGCCTGGTCGATCGGCAATGCGGTGTCCTCGGGCTGCGTCCGCCTGCTCAACCAGGACATCATCGATCTCTACAGCCGCGTTCCCGTCGGCACCAGGATCGTCGTCCGCCAGGCCTGACCCGGTCCGGCCCGGCGTGCCGGGCCTGTCCGCACTCAGTCAAGAATCCGGACGGGCCTGTCGACCTCGATGCCTTCGACCGTGACCGAACAGCCGACCGCATAGGCCTCAACGCCGGCCTTGCGGGCGGCATCGAAGGCCTGGCCGTAGTTGGGATCGATATCGCGCGCCAGCGCCATCCGGTCGCAGTCGGGCCGCTGCACCAGGAACACCATGGCCGCCCGGTGGCCCTCCGCCACCATGTCGGACATTTCAACCAGCTGCTTGGCGCCGCGCGCCGTCACCGAATCGGGAAATTCGGCAAGGCCCGGCTCCCGCATCAGGTGGACGTTCTTCACCTCCACATAGGTGAGCCCGCCGTCGCCGCCCTCCAAGAGGATATCGATCCGCGAGTTCCTGCCGTATTTCACTTCCCGGCGCAGGCCCGCAAAGCCGTCAAGCTCCGGCACAAGGCCGGCCTTCAGCGCATCCTCCACCAGGCCGTTCGGATGGGCGGTGTTGATGCCGACCAGCGCACCGTCGGCCTCAATCACCTCCCAGGAATACTTGAGCTTGCGTTTGGGATTGTCGGACTTCGACAGCCAGACCCGGGATCCGGCCTCCTTCAGGCCGAGCATCGATCCGGGATTGGCGCAATGGGCGGTGATTTCCGTGCCGTCCTCATCGAGGATCACGTCGGCCAGAAAGCGCTTGTACCGTTTGACCAGACGGCCGCTGACAAGGGGGGCTGAGAATTTCATGGCCCCCTGAATAACGCGGGAACAAAAGGGAAACAAGGGCTTTTGCGGAGCCTGGTCGAAATTCGGTTGGAGCGTGGCGAAAATGGCTTTTTGCGAGCACCGAAGCGCAGCGTATTTGAGATACGTGAGCATCGGAGCACAGAAAAACGCCATTTGCAGGCCGCTCCGGCAGAATTGCGGATAGGCTCCTAGGTCGTAAACTCATAAATGAGGTTGAAATGGTATGAGCGGATTTGTTCGGATACGAGACGCAAGCCTGCAGGAAACCGTCCGGTTTTCAAAGGTTTGCAACGAAGTAGCTGGGCAAATCCGCCATATCCTGAAAGGACGCGCAAACGGCTTCGATCTGCTGCGTCGAACCGCTCAACCGGGCAGTCAGCCCGCTTTTCGCGCTTCTCCTTGCAGCCCTTTGCCGTTTGCAGCGCCATTCCAGCCTCATTTATGAGTTTACGACCTAACGCGACCAGAAATCGGGGTCGAGCAGGACCAGAACCGTGAACAGCTCCAGCCGCCCGACGAGCATGGCGACGGACAGCACCCACTTCGCATCGTCCGGCAGCGGCGCGTAATTCCCCGAAGGGCCGATGATGTCGCCGAGCCCCGGCCCGACGTTTCCGATCGCCGAGGCCGCGGCCGACAGGGCCGTTATCAGGTCGAGCCCGTACATCGACAGCGCCAGCGTGACCGTGGCGACCGCGCCCAGGTAGACGACCAGGAAGGCGAGCACAGAGAAGGAAAGCTCCGTCGTCAGCCGCGTCCTGCCGTATTCCTCCGACATGACCCGGTTCGGCCGGATCATGCGGCGCAGGTGGGCCCGGACCGTGCCGAAAAACACCAGGAAGCGGAACATCTTGATGCCCCCGGTTGTGGAGCCGGTGCAGCCGCCGACGAAGCTGAGCAGAAGCACGATCCCGACGACCGGCCCGCCCCACTCGGTATAGTCGCCGAGCGCAAAGCCGGTTCCGGTCACGATCGACACCACGTTGAAGGTCGCCCTGAGCAGCGCCTCGTCGAACGGAAAGTGCATCGTCATGCCGAGATAGACCGTCATCGCCAGGGAGACGACCGCCAGGAACCCGACCAGGGCGCGCACCTGGGGATCGCGCCACAACAAAAGCGGCTGGCCGCGCAGGGCCTGGACGATCAGGACGAACGGCAGCGACCCCGCCAGCATGAACAGGATCGCGACCCAGCCGGAAACCGGATTCGTGAAATACCCGAAGGAGGCGTCATGGGTGGAAAAGCCGCCCGTGGAGATCGTCGTCAGCGCGTGGTTGAAGGCGTCGAACAGTTCGAACCCGGTCGCCAGATAGGCGACGATGCACAGCACCGTCAGCAGGACATAGGCAAGCCCCAGCAGGCGGACAAGTTCGATCGACCGGCTGACGATCTTTTCCGACCGGTCGGAAGCCTCGGTCTGGAACAGCTGCATGCCGCCGATGCGCAGGAACGGCAGCAGCACGATCGCCATCACGATGATGCCGATGCCGCCGATCCACTGCATCAGCGACCGCCAGGCGAGCAGGCCCGGCGGCAGTCCGTCCAGGCCCGACAGCACCGTCGCGCCCGTCGTGGTGAAACCCGACACCGCCTCGAACACCGCATCCGCGTAATCGATCCCGAGCCACAGGAACGGCAGCGCGCCAAGGGCCGGCAGCGTCGCCCAGGCCAGCGCCGTCAAGAGGAAGGTCTGACGTATGTTCAGCCCGTCCTTCAGCGAACCGCTGGCGGAAATCGACAGGAGCATGCCCACAAGCCCGGTAAACAGCGCGGAAAACACGAACGCCCGCCAGTCGGCATTCCTGGCCGCCACATCGACGATGGCAGGCACCAGCATGGCGGTTGCCAGACCGACATAGAGGAACCCGAGCACATTGAGGACTGGGCGCAGCGAGATCAAAAAACGTTCCTACCTGTCCTGCGCGCGGCCGAGGATGGCGGCCGTCACTGCGCATTCCGATTCCCGAAACTTCCTAGACTGTTTCTGAGGCAATGCCAATGGCACTGCACCTGCGCCGATGGAGACACAAACCGGAGGCACAATTACCGCCGCCCTCGGTTATAAATTGGAATTCTGCGCAAATCCGGTGCATAATTACACCAAATGCACAATACCGAAAGTGGAGACGCGGTAATGTCGAGACAGAGCATTTCCCTGACCCGCCCGAACGACGAATGGCTCAAGGCGCAGGTTGAAAGCGAAGAATATTCAAGCAAGAGCGAGGTCGTGAACGACCTGATCCGCAAGGCGCGGGAGGCCGAAGAGATCCGCAGGAAGCTGATCGCGGCGGAACAAAGCGGATTTTCCGACCGCACACCGGAACAGATCCGCGCCGACGCCAGGGCAAGGCTGAGGAATGCCGCGGACGTATGAACTCAAGATCAGCGCAGCCGCGGACCGTGACCTGGCAACCCTTTATGAATACGGGTTCGTTCACTGGGGCGAGGACCGTGCCGATCTTTATTACGATGCGCTGATCGATCATTTTCAGCGGCTTTGCGACAACCCGTTTCTGTATCCCGCCGCTGATGATATCCGCCCCGGCTATCGCCGCAGCATCTGCGGCGTTCACAGCATCTATTACAGGGTGACGGACACGGCCGTCGAGGTCATGGCCGTGATCGGCCGGCAGGATTTCTAGAGTACCCGCGCTCAAGCAGCCCGAAGGGCGGTAGCGCAACAAATCCCCCGCTCAAGCAGCCCGAAGGGCGATAGCGCAACAAATCCCCCGCTCAAGCAGCCCGAAGGGCGATAGCGCACTCAATATTGAAAACCGTCCTCCTCCGCCAAGGCTTCGGAGGACACGCCTTCGTCTAACGACCTTCAGGTGGCAAGCCACCCGAAGCTCGAAGAGCGAAGGATGGTGCAGGTGATAGGAGAAAACTGGAACCAAGCCAGCGCTGAAGTAGGCCAAAGGCCGTTAGCGCGACAAATATGGTGCGGGCGACGGGACTCGAACCCGTACAGCCTGGGGCCGAGGGATTTTAAGTCCCTTGTGTCTACCAGTTCCACCACGCCCGCCTGTTCCCAATGCCTAGCCGCTGGCCGGAAACTCCGCAAGCCGGTTTCGGGCTCTTGTTCAGCAGTTTCGCCAGCGCTCTGGAAAAATTCGGCCGACAAGGGTATGTGAAGCGCAAGACATGAAACGAAAGCCGCGCTAACCTGCGCGAGACAACATAATCGCAAGAGCACACCGCCACCCATGGTCACCTATATCGATGCCGCAGACGCCCCCTTGAAGAACACCGGACAGGTCCGCCTCTACGGACCTGAGGATTTTCAGGGCATGCGCAAGGCCGGACAACTGACCGCCCGGTGCCTGGACGAACTGGCCGCCATCGTCAAACCCGGCGTGACCACCCAGGAAATCGACGATTTCGTCTTCGAATTCGGCGAAGCCCACGGCGCCCTGCCGGCCACGCTCAACTACCGCGGCTACACCAAATCCAGCTGCACGTCGGTCAACCATGTGGTCTGCCACGGCATCCCGAACGAAAAGCCGCTGCGCGACGGCGACATCGTCAACATCGACGTTACCTACATCCTGGACGGCTGGCACGGCGACTCCAGCCGCATGTATCCGGTCGGCAAGATCAAGCGCGCCGCAGAACGGCTGATCGAGGTGACCTACGAGTCGCTCCTGCTCGGCATTGCCGCCGCAAAGCCCGGCAACACCACCGGCGACATCGGCCACGCGATCCAGACCTATGTGGAGAGCGAGCGCTGCTCGGTGGTGCGCGATTTCTGCGGCCACGGCGTCGGCCGCCTGTTCCACGACACGCCGAACATCCTGCATTACGGCCGTCCGGGCGAAGGCATCGAGCTGAAACCCGGCATGATCTTCACCATCGAACCGATGGTGAACCTGGGCCGTCCCCACGTGAAGGTGCTGAGCGACGGCTGGACCGCGGTGACCCGGGACCGCTCCCTGTCGGCCCAGTTCGAGCATGCCATCGGCATCACGCCGGAGGGCTGCGAGATCTTCACCACCTCGCCGGGTGGCCTGGACAAGCCCGGCATGACGCCCGCTTAAGGGCCGGCATCATGGCGGACGACCGGAAAAAGCCCGAGGACAGGACAAAAGCCTCGGATCATTCCGGCCACCGGGAACGTGTGAAAAGCCGCTTCCGCAAGATCGGCGAAGCCGGCTTCGAGGACTACGAACTCCTTGAACTCCTGCTGTTTTCCGCCGTGTCCCGCAAAGACACCAAGCCGATCGCCAAGGCCCTGCTCCGCCGGTTCGGCTCCTTTGCCGGCGTGCTCGCCGCGCCGCGCAAGCTCCTGATGGAAATCCCGGACGTCGGCCCCGCGGTCGCCGATCACCTGAAGGTCATCCAGGCCGGCGCCGTCCGTTATGCGAAGGGGCAGGTCAACGAGCGGGCGGTGCTGTCGTCGTGGTCGCAGGTCGTCGCCTATGTGAAGTCGGCCATGGCCCATTCCGATATCGAGGAGTTCCGCATCCTGTTCCTCGACAAGAAGAACGGGCTGATCGCCGACGAGGTGCAGCAGCGCGGAACCGTCGACCACACCCCGGTCTACCCGAGGGAGGTGATCCGGCGCGCGCTCGAACTGTCCGCGACCGCCCTCATCCTGGTCCACAATCACCCTTCCGGCGACCCGACGCCCTCGCGCGCGGACATCCAGATGACGCAGCAGATCATCGACATCGCCAGGCCGCTGGGGGTCGAGATCCACGACCACATCATCGTCGGCCGGTTCGGCGAGACGAGTTTTCGCGGACTGCAGCTGATCTGATCCAGGGCCCGGATAGCGGGGCGGCCGGGGGGGCGGACGGTCAGGCCCCTGAAGCGCCCGGCAGGCCGAGACGCTCCGAAAGATCGTCCGAAACCGCGCGGAAGGCGGAGAACGGGGCAAGGGACGGATCCTGGCCCTCGCCCGGCCCCGCCGCGGCCTCAAGCCCCGCAGTTCCGAACCGGGTGCGGATCATGTCGTCATACCACTGCCGGTGCTGGGCGGCGCGCTTTGCCTGCAGCCTGCCGCCTGCCGCCAGATGATCCCGGTGGGCGCCGACCCCGTCGATCAGCTCCGCAATGCCGGCTCCCGACCGCGCCGAGACCTCGAAAACCGGCACCTTCCAGCCGTCCTTGTCGGCACGCGTCAGGGACAGGGCCCCGGTGACGTCGGAGGCGGCCCGGCGCGCGGCCGGTCCCGTGTCCGCCTTGGTCACGGCCACCAGGTCGGGCAGTTCCATCACGCCCGCCTTCATGAATTGCAGACTGTCGCCCGAACCCGGCTGAATGCATAGCACCATGGTGTCGGCCGCCTGCACCAGGTCGCTTTCCGACTGGCCGATGCCGACCGATTCCACGATCACCCGGTCGCTGACCGCGCGCAGCAGGGCAATGGCGGCGATCGCATGGTCCGACAGGCCGCCGAGCCTGTCCCGCGCGGCCATGGAGCGGACGAAGACCTGCGCGTCTTCCGGATCGGTCTGCAGCCGCGTCCGGTCGCCCAGCAGCGCGCCGCCGGTAAACCGCGAGGACGGGTCGATCGCCAGCACAGAAACGCTTTCGCCCCGCCCCCTGAACGCCTTGATCAGGGCGTCCGTCAGCGTCGACTTGCCGACGCCGGGCGGTCCGGTCAGGCCGAGCACATGCCCGCCGAAAACCTGACAGGCGTGGTCTAGAAATCGCGCCGTCTCAGCGGAGCCCGCCTCGGTCTCAAGCCGGGTGAGCATGCGCGCCAGGGCAAGCTTGCCGCCCCGGCGCAGGTCGTCGAGGTCCGGAAAGGGCCGGGTCACCGGCTCCCTCCCGCAAAATCCGCGGCACTCAGACACCTGTTACCGGGATCTTTCGGGGAAAGAACAACCTGGCCCCACCCTCGGTGTCGTCCCTGCGCAGGCAGGGGCCCAGTACGCCGTGAGGCCGGTTGGTTGTGACGAAAGGACAGTGTGTACTGGATCCCGGCCCTCCGCCTTGCTCCGGCCGGGATGACAGCCCGAGTGCGCGGCAGGTTACGTACCCGCTCGCGAATGCCCCTTCCGACTGGAAAGCTGCCGGAAGCAGATGTGCGGGTTCTGCAACCCGCACAGCCGGGATATCCCGCACAGGCAGGCAAGCTCAGGTCCTGGCCTTCAATGCCGCCTGAGCCGCCGCCAGACGTGCGATCGGCACGCGGAACGGCGAACAGGACACATAGTCGAGACCGACGGTTTCGCAGAAGCCGATCGACGCCGGGTCGCCACCGTGCTCGCCGCAGATGCCGAGCTTCATGTCGGGCCGGGTCGAGCGGCCGCGTTCCGCGCCGATCTTCACCAGTTCGCCGACGCCGGTCTGGTCGAGGGACACGAACGGATCCTGTTCCAGCAGGCCCTTGGCCTGGTAGGTGCCCAGGAACGACGCGGCATCGTCACGGGAGATGCCGAACGTGGTCTGCGTCAGGTCGTTGGTGCCGAAGGAGAAGAACTCCGCCGACTTGGCGATCTCCCCCGCCTGCAGGGCGGCACGCGGCAGTTCCACCATGGTGCCGATCTGGTAGGTGAGGCTTTCGCCGGTTTCGGCCTGCACCGCGGCGGCCATGGCCTCGATGCTGGCGCGAACCGTGTCGAGTTCCCCCTTCAGGCCGACCAGCGGCACCATGATTTCCGGCACCACCGGCGCTCCGGTCGCCTTGCCCGCCTCGATCGCGGCCTCGAAGATGGCGCGCGCCTGCATTTCCGCGATTTCCGGATAGGAAACCAGCAGGCGGCAGCCGCGATGGCCGAGCATCGGGTTGAATTCCTCAAGTGTATGCGCCCGCTCGCGGAGCTTGTCGGCAGGCACGCCCATGGCGCCGGCGACTTCCGCGACCTCCTCGTCCGATTTCGGCAGGAACTCGTGCAGCGGCGGATCGAGCAGACGGATGGTGACCGGCAGCCCCTTCATGATCTCGAAGATCTCGGCGAAGTCCTGGCGCTGCATCGGCAGCAGCTTGGCCAGCGCCGTCCGGCGGCCTTCCTCGGTCTCCGACAGGATCATTTCGCGCACCGCGATGATGCGCTCGCCCTCGAAGAACATGTGCTCGGTCCGGCACAGGCCGATGCCCTCGGCGCCGAAGTCGCGCGCCACCTTGGCGTCGGCGGGCGTTTCCGCATTGGTGCGCACCTTCATCCGGCGCACGCCGTCCGCCCAGCCCATGAGCGTGCCGAAATCGCCGGACAGCGCCGGCTGCAGCATGTCGACCTCGCCGGCCAGGATCTGGCCGGAGGCGCCGTCGATCGTGATCACGTCCCCCTTGTGGAAGGTGCGGCCGCCGGCGCTGACCGTCCCGTTGCGATAGTCGATCCTGAGCATCCCCGCGCCGGCGACGCAGGGTTTGCCCATGCCGCGGGCAACCACGGCCGCGTGGCTGGTCATGCCGCCGCGGCTGGTCAGAATGCCTTCCGACGCGTGCATGCCGTGGATGTCTTCCGGGCTGGTCTCGACCCGCACGAGGATCACCTTGCGCCCGGCCGCCCGGGCATCTTCCGCCTCGTCGGAGGTAAAGACGATCTCGCCGGACGCCGCCCCGGGGGAGGCCGGCAGGCCGCTTGCGAAAATGTCCCGCTTCGCCTTCGGATCGATCGTCGGGTGCAGCAGCTGGTCGAGCGCGCCGGGTTCGACGCGGGTCACCGCTTCCTCCTGGCTCAGGAGGCCTTCGGCGGCCATGTCGACCGCGATCTTGAGCGCCGCCTTGGCGGTGCGCTTGCCCGAGCGGGTCTGGAGCATCCAGAGCTTGCCCTTCTCGATGGTGAATTCCAGATCCTGCATGTCCCGGTAATGGGCCTCGAGCCGGTCGCAGATCGCCTGGAACTCGGCGAAGGCCTCGGGCATCAGGTTTTCCAGGGACGGCCGGGTCGAGCCGGCCTCCATGCGCGCCTTTTCGGTGATGTCCTGCGGGGTCCGGATACCGGCCACCACGTCCTCGCCCTGGGCGTTGACCAGAAACTCGCCGTAAAGCGCCTTTTCGCCGGTCGACGGGTTGCGGGTGAAGGCGACGCCGGTGGCGGAGGTTTCGCCCATGTTGCCGAACACCATGGCCTGCACGTTGACGGCCGTTCCCCAGTCGCCCGGAATGTCGTGCAGGCGGCGGTAAGTCTGCGCCCGGTGGGTCATCCACGACCCGAAGACGGCGCCGATCGCCCCCCAGAGCTGTTCGTGCGGGTCCTGCGGGAAGGGCTTGCCGAGATCGTTTTCGACCAGGTCTTTGAACCGGTCGATGATCCCGACCCAGTCCTCGGCGGTGATTTCGGTGTCCAGGCTGAGGTCGTTGCGCGACTTGTGCTCTTCCAGGATCTCCTCGAACTCGTGGTGATCGACGCCCAGCACCACATCGGAATACATCTGGATGAAGCGGCGGTAGCTGTCATAGGCGAAGCGCATGTCTCCGGCGTCCTCACCGATCGCCTTCACCGTTTCGTCGTTCAGCCCCAGGTTCAGGACCGTGTCCATCATGCCCGGCATGGAAACCCGGGCGCCGGAGCGCACCGATACCAGAAGCGGGTTCTTCAGGTCGCCAAACCTGCGCTGCGTCGCCGCGCCGACCGTCGTCAGTGCCTCTTCCACCTGGGCCTTGAGATCGTCCGGATAGGATTTGTCGTGATCGTAATACCAGGTGCAGACTTCCGTGGTGATCGTGAAGCCGGGCGGCACCGGCAGGCCCAGATTGCTCATTTCGGCGAGGTTGGCCCCTTTGCCGCCGAGCAGATTTCTCATATCTGCAGCGCCATCTGCGGTTCCATTGCCGAAATTGTAGACCCATCTGGTCATCAGTCGTTCTCCGTCTCGAGTCGTGCCGCGGGGGCTTGTGCACCGGGCTTTTTGCGCCGCACATTCCTGCTATGTCGCGGGTGCTGACTCAAGTTTTTTTTTGGGTGAGACGGCAAACATCCCATGGCTGCGGCAACAAGACCCAACACGAATTCGATATTTTGGGTCATGCATTGGGATAAGGGCCGGACTTTCCGGGGACTTTCCGGCCTTTCCCTTGCCCGGGGGCCTTAAAGGGGCCATTGTCGGGCCTATACTACGTGCGGGGAGCGAATATGACGTCCGCAAGCATGCGAGGTTCCATGACACACATCACCGGCGCGAAGCTGAAAGCCCGGAAACAGCCGATCCGTTTTCTTTTCCTTGCGCTGATGGGCACTGCGGCATTCGTCGCGGCGTCGCCGCTGGCAACCCCGGTGCGCGCCGAAACGGGCGGGGAGCCCCAGGTTCAATACGGCACGCCGAAGGATCTGCCGGTCACCCTGTCCGGCAGCTATCTCGCAGGCCGCCTCGCTGGTGTCGAAAAGGATTTCTCCCAGGCCGCGGCCTTCTACGAGGAAGCACTGGCCGCGGATCCGACCAATTCGGTTCTGCTGGAGCGCACCTTCCTGCTGAAGCTCGCGAACGGCGACATCGAGGACGCCGCCCGCTATGCGGCCGAACTGGAAAAGACCGGCGCACGGAATTTCCTCGGCCAGCTCACGCTTGCCTCCGAGGCCATGCGCAAGGGCGCCTATGACGACGCGGCGGCCCTTCTTGAAGCCAACGCCGGCGGACCGCTCGCCGATCTTTCGATCGGGATCGCCCGCGGCTGGGCGCTTTACGGCGCAGGCCAGGTTGAACAGGGCCTTGCCGCCATCGACGAGTTGAAGGGCCCGGACTGGTTCGACGTCTTCAAGGCCGATCACAGCGCCCTGATTCTGCTCGCCGAGGGCCGCAACGCCGAAGCGCTTGCGCAGATCGAGGCTGCCTACAAGGCCGACCAGGGCGCCATCCGGGTGGTGGACGCCTACGCGCGGATACTTGTGGCCAACGGCCGCAACGACGAAGCCCTCAAGGTGCTTGAGGACTACGACCGGCTGCTCAGGGGTCATCCGCTGCTGGCCGAGACGCGCGACCGGATCGAAGCCGGCACGCCGCTCGACCCGCCCGTGTCCGGTCCGGCCGCGGGCATGTCCGAAATTCTCTACGGGCTCGGGTCGGCAATCGGCCGCGACAGTGCCGAGGAACTGGCGAGCGCCTTCCTGCAACTGGCGCTGTATCTGGACCCCGACGCCCAGTTCGCCGCCGTGACCCTGGGCGGTCTCCTGGAACGCATGGGCCAGCCGGAGCGGGCCATAGAGGTTCTGAAAATGGTTCCGGATGACGCCCCGCTCAAGCGCGATGCGGAAATCCAGATCGGCCTGAACTACAATTCGATGGAACGCGTGGACGAGGCCCGCAAGCATCTCGCCGCCCTGATCGAGCAGGACCCGACCGAACTGGAGGCCATTGTCTCCCTCGGCAACGTCCTGCGCGGCCATAAGATCTTCGACGAGGCGGAGACGGTTTATTCCAAGGGCATCGATTCCCTTGGCGGCGACCTGCAGAAGGAACACTGGCTGCTGCTTTATTTCCGGGGCATCTGCCGCGAGCGCCAGGGCAAGTGGGATCAGGCGGAAGCCGACTTCCGCCAGGCCCTTGACCTGTTCGAGGACCAGCCGCTGGTTCTCAACTATCTCGGCTATTCCCTGGTCGACCAGGGGCTGAAGCTGGACGAGGCCCTCGGCATGATCAAGAAGGCCGTCGAACTCCGCCCGACCGACGGGTATATCGTCGACAGTCTCGGCTGGGTCTATTACCGCCTCGGCCACTATGAAAAGGCGGTCAAGGAACTTGAGCGCGCGATCGAGCTGCGTCCCTCAGACCCGGTCATCAACGATCACCTCGGCGACGCCTACTGGAAGGTCGGGCGCAAGAACGAGGCCCGGTTCCAGTGGAACCACGCCCGCGATCTCGGCCCGGAACCGGAGGAACTGCCGAAGATCCTGAAAAAGATCGCGAACGGCCTCGCCGACGAAGCGCAGGCCGACGAGGCCAAGGCCGAGGGCGACAAGAACGGCGGCTGACCGGCTTCATGCAGAACGGCATGACCGGCGATCCGGTTTCAGAAACGGCGCGGGCGAAGATCAATCTCGCGCTGCACGTGACCGGCCGGCGCGCGGACGGTTATCACCTGCTGGATTCGCTGGTGGTGTTTCCCGATATCGCCGACCGGCTGTCGCTTGAACCAGCGCAGCGGCTGGAGCTGCGGCTGGAAGGCCCTTTCGCCGCTGCGCTTGAAGGACCCGCCCGGGACAATCTGGTCCTGAAGGCGGTCCGCCGCTTCGCGGACGTGTCCGGGAGCACGTCCAACGTCCGGCTGACACTGGAAAAGATCCTGCCGGTGGCCTCGGGCATCGGCGGCGGGTCGGCCGACGCGGCCGCCGCGATCCGGCTGATGGAACGCTTCACCGGACGGACGCTGTCTCCGGAGCAACGCCTCGAACTCGCCCTTGCACTCGGAGCCGACGTGCCCGTGTGCCTGGACCGGACACCGGCGCGGATGAGCGGCATCGGCGAGCGGCTGACGCCGGCGCCCGCCATGCCGCCGGCCGGGATCGTTCTGGTCAACCCGCTGGAAGCCGTGTCCACGCCTGCCGTATTCAAGGCCATGACCGGGCGGGACAATCCACCGCTGCCGGATATGCCGGAGCAATTCACGAACCTGGAGGGCCTTTGCGCCTATCTCGCCCTCACCCGCAACGACATGCAGGCCGCGGCGGAAGCCCTGTGTCCGGCGATTTCCACGGTAATCGAGGCCCTGACGGCCTTGCCTAGCGTCGTTTTCGCCCGCATGTCCGGCTCGGGCGCAACCTGCTTCGCCCTGTGCGCACCGGGCACGGAGAACCGGATCGCAGCGGCGATCGCCGTCTCGCACCCGCATTGGTGGGTCGCCTGCGGCAGGCTTTAGGCTGTAGTGACAATTTAACGGTTGGCATCGCCACAGGGAAAATGGGCCAGTTTTAGGAGTGAGGAGGAGGACATGCGGGGCATATTCGACGACGAACGACGCGGAAATGGCCCATTTTCCCTGTGGCCCCTTCGGGGTTGAACTAAAAATCGTTCCTGAAGACGTCTAAAATGCTCGAAAGTGGACCACACTTTCTTGCGCTTTTCTCCTTTTCAGGAACGATTTTTAGTTCAACGCTGCCAATCGTTAAATTGTCACTACAGCCTAGTCAGCTCACCCGGGAAATGCAGAAGGCGACGGCTTCGGCGAGCGCCGTCTGGTGGGCGCCTGCCGGAAGACGGTCCAGGGCCTTCAAGGCGCTGTCACCGTAGCTGCGCGCCCGTTCGACCGTATCGGCGATGGCGTCGTATTTCGTCATCAGCTCGATGGCATGTTCCAGGTCGCCGTCCTGAATGCCGTCGGTTTCCAGGCAGCGCTTCCAGAACGCCCTGTCCCCGTCGGCGCCGCGCTGGATGGCAAAAACGACGGGCAAGGTGATCTTGCCTTCGCGGAAATCGTCCCCGACATCCTTGCCGAGATCGGCGCTGGAACCGCCGTAGTCGAGGGCATCGTCGACCAGCTGGAAGGCGAGACCCAGTTCCATGCCGTAGCTGCGGGCCGCCTTTTTCATCTCGGAGCTTTCGCCGGCGACCACCGGACCGACTTCGGCGGCCGCGGCAAACAGCGCCGCCGTCTTCGCCTCGATGACCTTCAGATACTGGGCTTCCGTGGTGGCGATGTCCTTGGCCGCGCCAAGCTGCATCACCTCGCCTTCCGCGATGATCGCCGAGGCCTCGGACAGGATGCGCAGGGCCTCCAGCGAGCCCACGTCGACCATCATCTTGAACGCCTGGCCGAGCAGATAGTCGCCCACCAGCACGCTTGCCTGGTTGCCCCAAAGCTTGCGCGCCGCGAGCTTGCCGCGGCGCATGTCGCTTTCGTCGACCACATCGTCGTGCAGCAGCGTCGCCGTGTGCATGAATTCCACGCTCGCCGCCAGGGTCACGTGGCCGTCGCCCTGATAGCCGAACATGTCGGCGCAGGCGAGCGTCAGCATGGGGCGCAGCCGCTTCCCGCCGGATGAGATCAGGTGCTTCGCGATTTCCGGGATCAGTTCCACATTGGACCCGGCGTTCGACAGAATGATCTGATTTACCTGGTCCATGCCGCCCGACACCAGGTCGACGAGCGACTGGATACCGGGCTGAACGGTCTTACGGTCGGTCAAGGATGCGACAACGGCCACCAATGGCACTCCTGTTTTCTAGTTGTGCGGACAATATGGCGGCGATAAGCCTTGGGCAAGGGAGCAATCGGCCGCGCAGGGGTTGAATTGCGCCTGTCCGCGGGTTTTGCTGGCTTTTGGCGGCGTTGCCGCCTGCGGCAAATGCACAAACTGACAAGGTCGGCATGGAAGAACTCGTCCGAACGAATGATCCGGTCCTCATCTCCTTCCTGGAATCGCTGCTCGACGAGGCGGGCATCCGCTATTTCGTCGCGGACGACAACATGAGCATCCTGGAAGGATCGCTTGCCGTGATCCCGCGCCGGCTGCTGGTGGATGGCAGCCAGGTCGTCCAGGCCCGCCGCCTCGTCACCGATGCCGGGCTTGCCCATGAACTGCGGCCTGAGGACCCCTCCGCATTCTGATGACGGAAACTCCGGACCATACGGACCAGAGCGATCCGGCACAGGAAACCACTCGGGACGCATTCCTGGGCGGCCTCGTTCACGTGCACCAGCCGAAAAAGGGGCGGCACCGGGCGGGACTGGACGCGGTCTATCTGGCCGCCGCCCTGCCTGACGGCACAAAAGGCCGCGTGGTGGATCTGGGCGCGGGGGTCGGGACCGCGGGCCTGTGCGTTGCCGCCCGGCTTGACGACGTCACCGTCACCCTGGTCGACATCGATCCGCTGGTGCTCCGCCTTGCACGCGCGGCCCTGGCCGATCCCGCGAACTCCGCCTTCTCCGAAAGGGTGACGGTGCTCGAGGCGGATATCACCGCCAGGGGCAGCGAACGCCATGCCGCCGGACTGACGCCGGGCATGGCCGATCATGTCATCATGAACCCGCCCTATTATCCGCCGGGTTCCTTCCGCGCCTCTCCGGCTTCCGCCCGGGCGAGCGCCCACATGCTGGACGACCGCGGCCTGGAACCCTGGGCGAAGACGGCGACCGACATCCTGCGCGAAGGCGGCAGCCTGACGGTGATCTTCCGCGCCGACGGTCTGCGCGAGCTGCTCGACGTTCTCACCGGCCGGTTCGGCGCGATCGACGTGATCCCGTTGCGCCCGCGCCCCGACGCCCCGGCCACCCGCATCCTGATCCGCGCCGTCCGTGCCAGCAGGGCCCCCCTGCAGCTTCAGCCGGGCTTCGTCCTGCACAAGGGCGAAGGCTCGGACTTCACCGACCAGTCCCGCGCCGTGATGCGCGACGGCAAGGGCCTCGGGCTGGCCAATCGCGGCCAGCGCTCAGACCCTGATAGATAGTCCACATCCCTCTCCGCCGTCATTGCCGGACCTGATCCGGCAATCCATGCCGTTGCCTGGCCATACGGGAAACCTTTCCGTCGCCGCAAGGTCACGGCATGGATGCCATGGTCGAGCCATGGCATGACGAACGGGGAGAACCTATCGGGTTCGGAGTTCCAATAAACCTTGATTTCCCCGTTGGCGTAGCGGCAGTCGAGCGGTTCGAGAAGATCCTGATGCGCGACGGTGAAGGCATCGACCTGACCAATCGCAGCTAGTCCTCAAACGCCGTCGGTCGCCCCCACTCCTCTCCGCCGTCATTGCCGGACCTGATCCGGCAATCCATGCCGTTGCCTGGCCATACGGGAAACCTTTCATTGCCGGCAGGCCATGGCATGACGGACAGGGAAAAGGGCCGGGCTCAGACCGTCAATGAACCATGATTTCCCCGTTGGCGTAGCGATAGTCGACCGGTTCGAGGAGATCCTGATGGGCGATCCGCACCGAGTGGATCCGGCCCTCGATTTCCTTCTCCCAGAAGCCCAGAAATTTTTTCAGTTCCGGGAAATGGGGCGCGAGGTCTTCCGTCTGCCACAGGAAGCTTTGCAGGAACTTCGGGTGATCGGGAAGCCGGTAGAGGATCTCCGCCGTCAGAAGCCCGTAGCCGAGGATACGCTTTTGAAAATCCGAACCAACCTTCATGATTGCCTCACTTTCGTTCACGATGAAAAAGTGTCCAGGCAATCAGGTTAACGAGTCTTTAATCCATGTCAATTTAATGAATTATATCATGCACTTAGCAGCCATATCACGTGAGTGCTGCCAGCCCGTCACTTGCTCTGTATCGACGTCAGGTAGCCGAGAAAGGCATCGATATCCTCGGAACTGAAAGAAAATTCCGGCATGCCTTCGTGGCCGGTGACGATCCCTTCGGCGAGACTTTCTTCCAGGTCCTCCAGCGGATAGAGTTTCGACAGGTCCCGGAACGCCGGTGCGCCCTCAATCCTGCTCTCGTCGTCCGTGCCGACCGCGTGGCAGGCCGCGCAATGGATCTCGGCCAGTTCCAGGCCCGTGGCGACGGAGACCGGGTCGGTCGGATAGGTTTGCGCCGAAGCAGTCTGCGCCACGAACATCATCGCCGCACCGGTCGCTGCGGTCAAAAGCCTGCGCTGCATGGGTTCCTCCCCGGATCAAGTCGAAACCCTTTATAGAGAAGGCGTTACGGCAGGACCATAGGGATCTTTACCACCGGCACTCATCCCGCGAGCGCACCGGGCTCCTTTCCGGCGGCAAACGGCAGCCCCTCGTCTTCCCATCCGGTCAGACCGCCGATCATGAGTTTCACCGGCCGTCCGAGCCGGGCGAGTTTCAGCGCCGCCTTGTCGGCGCCGTTGCAATGAGGGCCGGCGCAATAGACGACGAACAGCGTGTCGTCCGGCCACCCCGCCATCCGCTCCGCGTCGATCCGCGCATGGGGCAGGTGCAGGGCGCCCGGAACGTGCCGCCGTTCATAGGCCTCCGGAGACCCGACCACATGCAGGAGCACGAAGTCCTGCTCGCCTGCCCGCAGCGCCGTCGCCACGTCATCGCAGTCCGTTTCGACGGAAAGCCGGCGGCAAAAATGATCGGCGGCCACTGCCGGCTCCGCGGCCGGTACATTGCTGACAACACTCATGAAACGTCTCCTTGAAACAGATGGTGCGAAGGCTGTCGTCAGTCCTATCCGATGGATCGGCAATTGACCGTTGGCGGGAATGCCAACTATCGTAAAGATCATGCCAAATACACAAAGCTCCGCACCGCCCGACAATCCGCCCGACAATCCGCCCGACAATCCGCCCGACAATCCGCTCGTCGTCTCGCTGGCCTATGACGGCCTGTGCCTGTTCGAGTTCGGTGTCGCCTATGAGGTCTTCGGCCTGCCCCGGCCGGAGATGGGCGACGGCTGGTACGACTTCGCGGTCGCTTCCGCCGATGCGGGCGACATCCGGGCGCCGGGCGGGCTGCGGATCGCCGTCGACGGCGGTCTTGAGGTTTTGAGCCGGGCCGGCACCATCGTCGTGCCCGGCTGGCGCTCTGCTGACGGGGAGGTCCCGAAAGGCCTGGTCGAGGCACTGAAAGCCGCCCATGCCAACGGCGCCCGGCTGCTGTCGATCTGCTCCGGTGTGTTCGTGCTCGCCGCCACAGGCCTGCTGCACGGAAAGAAGGTGACGACCCACTGGCGCTACACCGAGGCCCTGCGGAAACGCCATCCGGAGCTGGAGGTGACGCCCGACGTGCTTTATGTCGACGAGGGCCAGATCCTTACATCCGCCGGAAGCGCGGCCGGCATCGACCTCTGCCTGCATCTGGTGCGCCGCGACCATGGCACCGCGGCCGCCAATTCCGTCGCCCGCCGCCTCGTCGTGCCGCCCCACCGCGACGGCGGACAGGCGCAATATTCCGAGTTCAGCGTTCCCCGCCCCCGGGAAGGATCGCGCCTGAGCCCGCTTTTCGACGAGCTGCGGGCGAACCTTCAGGTCCCCTGGACCATCCTCGACCTGTCCCGCCGGGCCGGCATGAGCGAGCGCACGTTCCTGCGTCGGTTCCAGGCGGCGACCGGCACCACCCCGGCCCGCTGGCTGCTCGCCGAAAGGCTCCGCCGTGCACGGCAGTTCCTGGAGGAGACGACGGAGACCGTGGACCGGATCGCCGAGTGCTGCGGCTTCGGCAGCGCCACCAACCTGCGCCACCATTTCGGGCGCGAACTCGGCATAACACCGACCAGCTACCGCAAACAGTTCCGCACTCTGGCGCAGTCCTGAGACAGATCGGCCACCCCGGAGCGGGAATGTTGCCTTTCGGCAATGTCGCAGAAAGGCTACATAGCCTATGGTGACAGAAAATCCGGAAAGCCAGACGAGCCACGACCGATGACCCAACCTCCCCTGCCCGCTTCCATCGACGACACCCTGACGCTGCTGGAAAGCGCCGGCTATGTGGCCGACCGGTCGCTGGCGACCGTGCTGCACCTGTCCCTGCGCATGAAACGGCCGCTGTTCCTGGAAGGCGAGGCCGGCGTCGGCAAGACGGAAATCGCCAAGGTGCTGTCGGAAACCCTCGGCCGCGACCTGATCCGCCTGCAATGCTACGAGGGTCTCGACGTGGCCTCCGCCGTCTACGAGTGGAACTACCCGGCCCAGATGGTGGAAATCCGCGTATCGGAGGCCTCCGGCGACACCGACCACACGGAACTGTCCAAGTCGATCTTCGACGAACGCTTCCTGATCAAGCGGCCCGTGCTGCAGGCGCTGGAACCGCATATCAACGGCGCGCCGGTGTTCCTGATCGACGAACTTGACCGGGCGGACGAGGCCTTCGAGGCGTTCCTGCTGGAAGTGCTGGCCGACAACCAGGTGACCATACCCGAGCTCGGCACCATCAAGGCCGCCGAACCGCCGATCGTCATCATCACCACCAACCGGACCCGGGAGATCCACGACGCCCTGAAGCGCCGCTGCCTCTACCACTGGGTCGACTATCCGGATGCGGAGCGCGAGCTGGAGATCGTCCGCCGCAAGGTGCCGGGCGCCGCCGACCGTCTCAGCCGGGAGGTGGTCGCCTTCGTCCAGAGGCTGCGCGCCGACGAGGACCTGTTCAAGCAGCCCGGCGTCGCCGAAACCCTCGACTGGGCAACGGCCTTGAGCGAACTCGACGCCATGGCGCTCGATCCGGATGTCGCTTCCGACACCCTCGGCGTTCTCCTGAAATACCAGGACGATATCGAACGCGTGCGCGGTTCGAAGACCCGCCAGCTGATCGACGACATCCGCAAGGACGAGCCGAAAACCCCAGCCATGCCGGCGGTCTGACTGGGCATGGCAATGCACGAATGCCCAAGCCACCTGCACCCTTCTCCCCCCTTGAGGGGGAGATGTCCGCGACTGCGGACAGAGGGGGGTGTCCGGCTTCTCGGCAATATTCAACGCCGGTACATGGGGCAGACTTCGTTACCCCCCTCTGTCACCTTCGGTGACATCTCCCCCTCAAGGGGGGAGACGGGTGCGGAGGGCAAGGCTTTGCCCCAATCTCAGGTCACCTTTGCGGATGGGAGGATTCCATGACCACCCTGCCCCCAGGCGCGGATGGCCGCATCGTCGACAATATCGTCCATTTCGCCCGCACGCTGCGGAAGGCCGGCATGCCGGCGGGACCCGCAACCGTGGTCGATGCGGTGCGTGCCGTCGAGATCGCCGGCATTTCCAGCCGAGAGGACCTTTACTGGACGCTGCATGCGGTGTTCGTGCGCAAGCGCGAGCACCGGGTGCTGTTCGACGAGGCGTTCCGCATCTACTGGCAGAGCCGCGGGCTTGTCGAAAAGATGCTGGCGATCCTGTCGCCCGTCGCCCCGCCGCGCGGCGCGCCGGAAAAGCCCAAGGCCGGCCAGACCCGCGTGTCCCAGGCGTTCCAGGCGTCGCAAGACCGCATGAGCGAGGAAACAAGGCCGCAGGTGGAGGTCGACGCCAAGTTCACCGTGTCCGGCAAGGAACTGCTGCAGACCAAGGACTTCGCCCAGATGACGGCGGGCGAGATCGCGGCCGCCAAGCAGGCGCTGCGCGACCTCGCGATCCCGCTCGACAAGATCCGCCAGCGGCGGCTCAAGCCGGCACCGCGCGGGCGGATCGACCCGCGCCGGACGCTCAGAGCCTCAATGCGCGCCGGCGGCGACATCATCGACCTGAAGTTCCGCCGCGCCCATGAGAAGCGCCCGCCGCTGGTGGCGCTGTGCGACATCTCCGGCTCCATGAGCCAGTACACCCGCCTGCTTCTGCATTTCCTGCACGCCATGACCGAGGAGCGGCGCGACGTGCACACGTTCCTGTTCGGCACGCGGCTGACCAACGTCACCCGCCAGCTTCGCATGAAGGATCCGGACGAGGCGCTGGAAGCCTGCAGCGGCGGCGTCGACGACTGGTCCGGCGGCACGCGGATTGCCACCGCGCTCCACGAGTTCAACCGCGTCTGGTCGCGCCGGGTGCTTTCCGGCAGCCCGACCGTGCTGCTGATCACCGACGGGCTGGAACGGGATACGGACGAGGATCTGGAACGCGAAATGGACCGGCTGCACCGCTCCTGCCGCCGGCTGATCTGGCTCAATCCCCTGCTCCGTTTCGACGGCTTTCAGGCGAAAGCAAAGGGCATCCGCGCCATGCTGCCCCATGTCGACGAGTTCCGCGCCGCCCATTCGCTCGACGCGGTTGCCGATCTGGTCAAGGCGCTCAGCGGCGACAGCAGCACCTCATTCGAGAGCGATCCGCGCCGCTGGCTGAAGGCCGGCTAGACCACACGCTAAAGCAGCCAGTTCCACAACAGCGGCAAGAGGATAGCGGTTGCCAGCGCATTCAGCCCCATGGCGAGGCCTGAGAAGGCGCCGGCCACCTCGCTAACCTGCAACGCCCGCGCGGTGCCGATGCCATGAGAGGCCGTGCCGATGGCAAGTCCGCGTGCGGCCATATCCTTAACCCTCAGAAGATTGAGCAGCAACGGTCCGAGCGCCGCGCCAAGAATTCCGGTCAGGATCACCAGAACGGCGGTGAGCGACGGCAGGCCGCCGAGCTGTTCGCTGATGCCCATGGCAACCGGAGCCGTGACCGACTTCGGCGCCAGCGACACCAGGATTTCATCACTCGCGCCGAAGGCCCACGCAATGCCGACCGCACTGGCGATTGCCGTGAGGGACCCGGCAAGCAGGCTGACCGTGATCGCCAGCGCCGATTTCCGCACCCGTTCGATCTGCCGGTAGAGCGGCAGGGCGAGCGCCACCGTTGCCGGGCCGAGCAGGAAATGGACGAATTGCGCGCCCTCGAAATAGGTCGCGTAGGACGTGTCCGTCACGATCAGGATCGCGACCAGCACGACGACAGCAATCAGCACCGGATTGAGCAGCGGGTTCAGCCGGCCCTTGCGGTAGATCCAGAAGCCCGTCTGATAGGCCGCAAGCGTCAGCGTCAGCGCCAGAAGGGGGCTGGCGGCGAGATAGACCCAGATGTCGCGCAACCCCTCACCCATCGGTCTTCTCCGCCTGCCCACCCCGTCCCAGGAAGCTCATGACCAGGGCCGTGACCGCGATGGTCGCCAGCGTGCTGCCGATCAGGGCGAGCGTGATCGCCAGCGCCTGTTCCCCGATCAGGGCGATATGCAGCATGACGCCGACGCCGGCCGGCACGAACAGGAGCGACAGATTGCCGAGAAACGCGTCGCCGACCTTTGCCAGCCCGTCGGGAATGCCGCCCCTGACCACAAGCCCCGCAAACAGGATCACCATGCCGATCACCGGTCCCGGAACCGGCAGGTCAAGTCCCGCCTTCAGGAGTTCGCCTGCAAGCTGACAGGCAAAGATCAGGGTGAGATGGAAAATCATGGCCGCTCCCCGGGAATCTCGTTTCACGAAGAGTGAAACGCCGGGTAAGCCATGGCAAGCGCGGGAAAATGCTCAGAGGCCAAAAAGACGAAAGCCCGCCCCCGCCGGACTTGGGGGCACCCGGCAAAGGCGGACCTTCCACACCGGGCGAAACCCGGTTGTCAGTCTTGGTCTGTCAGTCGCCGGCCGCAAAGGGCGCGGGGAACCAGTTCGACCATTACATTCAAGATAGAAAAATAAGACCGCGGAACAATACGCCGCCTCCGCGTCAAATTGTTTCGCCTGCGGCAGGAAGCGGCAGCAAAACCGACAGGTTCGCATTGTCGCCAACGCGAGTGGATTGCCCGGACTTCGCCCACTGCCGTCCGGCTTAATTTTGCCTAAATTTGGCGATCCGCTGAATCGCCAAGTTTGTTGTCATCCCAGCGAAGGCTGGGATCCAGTAATCTATTGAATCTGTTATCTTTTTCAATCTCAGACCACACTGTATACTGGATTCCGGTCTTGCCGCTACCGCGCCAAACCGGGACGACAAGCGGGGAGGTCATCGCGTGTCCCTAAGCCAAACGATCTGAAATTCTTCAATCTTTCAAATGAGATATATGAGAAGCCCAACATTAAACCGGTCAGCAGTGGACTTCGCCGGGCAATGACACTGGGGAGAATGGCACGGATTACCCACAATTTCGGTGTCATCACACGGCGAAGTCCGGGTGATCCAATCCACCTCGCCGCTAGCTATTCAGCGTGTCGTACAGGTCTTCCCGGTCCGGGTTCATCGTCTCGATCGTCCGGATCTTCATGGCCCGGGACCATTTCCGGCCTCTGGGCAAGCAGCCTCAAGGCACTGCGATCACCGGCGTTCTGAGCCCGACGCGCTGGAACAGATCGGTGATGTCGGAATTGGCCATGCGGATGCAGCCGTAGGAGACGGCGCGGCCGATGGAGCCCGGCCGGTTGGTGCCGTGGATGGCGTATTTGCCGCCATTGAGCGTCAGGGCCGCCACCCCCATGGGATTGTTCGGCGCACCGCCGGCGATCACGTCCGGCAGGTTCGGATGGTCGCGGTGCACTTCCTCCGAGGGCGACCAGGCGGGCTTGATGTATTTGCCGTCAATGAAGGTCTGGCCGGTCCACACCTTGCCGCGCTTGCCGACCGCCACCTTGTAGCGGATCGCCCGGCCGCCGCCGAGCACCAGGTAAAGCCGCTTTTCGGAATTCCTGATGACGATGGTACCGGGCCGGACGCTGCGATTATGAAAACCGACCAGTTCGGCGGCGTCTGAAACATTTGGAACAAGGCTGACAAGCAGCGCCAGAATGGCGGAAAACACCAGAGCAATACGCATAACAAATCCATCCCCGGAGCAATGGGGACAATGCTATTGCGCGCTGGAGGAAAGAAAAGAGCCCTTGGGGAAATTCTTTACAGAAGGTTAAGGCGACCACCCGAGCCCGGTGGACCGGCGGCTTCCCGCCCCACGTCCGCCGGGGCGGTTATTTGTAGTCGTAGGTGCCGTCCTTCCACTCGTACCAGACATAGCCGGGTAAGGAGGAGTCGCCCTTGCCGTCGAAGGAGACCGGACCGAGGATCGTGGAAAATTCGCCGCTATCGAGGGCGCCGGCGAGCGCCTCGAAGTCCGTCGATCCGGCCGCTTCGGCGGCCTGGGCGAAGATCTGGATCGCGGCATAGGTGGCAAGGGCGTAGTGTTCGGACGGCTTGCCGGCCTTCTCGAGTTCCTCAATGACCGGCCGGGCCGCCTCGATCTTGCGCGGATCGGGATAATAGGTCACCAGCGTCCCCTCGCCCGCCGCCCCGGCAATCGCCCGGTATTCGTCGGAAAGCAGCGCCTCGCCGGAGACCAGCACGGTTTCCATGCCCTGCTCCGCCATCTGCCGCCTGATCAGGCCGGCTTCCGCCGGAAAACCGCCGAGAAGAAGCACATCGACGGCTTCCCCCTTCAGCCTCGACACCAGCTGCGAATAGTCCTTTTCGCCCGGCGGGAAGGCTTCGTTGAGCGTTTCGAACATCCCGGCGTCGTTCATGACCGCCTTGGCCGCATCCGTCAGCCCTTTGCCGTAGACGGAGCTGTCATGCAGGATGGCGATGTTCCTGCCCCTGTAGGTCTCGGCGAGAAAGGCGCCCACCGTCTTTCCCTGCTGATCGTCCCGCGCGGCCAGACGGTAGATGCCCGGTCCCGGCCGTTGGTCGGTGTATTTCGGATTGCCCGTGCCGGGCGACATCCCGATGATGCCTTCGTTCGAATAGACGGCGCTTGCCGCGATCGAGGGTTCGGAGCAGAAATGTCCCGCCATGAAGACCGCGCCCTTGCCGACCATCTGATTGGCGACGGCGACGGCCTTTTCCGCATCGCATTCGTCATCGGCGATTTCCAGCACCAGCTTCTCGCCGTTGACCCCGCCCGCCGCGTTGATGTCGGCAACGGCCTGCTCGGCCCCGGCCTTCATCAGTTCGCCGAAGAGGGCGTATTGGCCGGACATGGGGCCGGCGGTTCCAATCACGATATCGGCCCGGGCCGTCCCGGTCAGGACCAGGGCGGCAACGGCGGCCGCACCTGCCATATTCCACGTCTTCATCATCTGGCGCTTCAGCTTTTCCTGTCGGTCATGACCAATTGGTACACGATGCAAACGCCGGTTTGGATATATTTTCTGTCATGTTGGCGATTGGGCAGGGTACATGCCATCGTTTTCCGGACGGGAGAGGCCGACAAAAACGTGTCCTTCACCATTTCCCACCTATATTCTTTCCCGAGGTTCCCCCGATGCGGCCATGAACCGCCGGGAGAACGGCAGAAAGGAAAGTTGTTCTTGGCCCCGAAACCCGCAGCTCCGATCAAGGCCGCCGGCGCCGGTACCGGCAACGCCTCCCCGGCGGCAGGCGCACCGGGCGACAGCTATGCGCCCCTCGACAGCACCCATTTCCGCGAAGCCATGAGCCGGATCGTCACCGCGGTCCACATTCTGACGACCGACGGACCGGCCGGACGGCTCGGCGCCACCGTATCGGCGGTCTGTTCGGTGTCCGACGACCCGCCCAGCATTCTGGTCTGCGTCAACCGGGCAAGCCGGATCCATGCGGCGATCCTGAAGAACCGGGTCTATTGCGTCAACACGCTGCAGCCCAACCATCAGGCCCTGTCCGATGCCTTCGCCGGACGCGGCAATCTCGACATGGATGCGCGGTTCGCCATGGCCGAATGGACCCCGCTCGCCACCGGATGCCCCGGCCTCAGGGACGCAAGCCTCAGCATCGATTGCGAGGTCTTCAGCATGTCCGAGATGGGCACCCATTCGGTCATCATCGGCACCGTCGCCGACGTGCGCATGAGCGATCAGGACCGGTCGCTGGTCTATATCCGCCGCGGCTATCACAGCGTCTCGAAATAAATCCCAACATCCGCCGCAGACTGGGCTAGAGTGGTCTGAAACGATACGTTTCGAGCACAGACCCATCATGCCCGGCCCCAGAAACCTGATCACCGACGTCCCCGGCCTGAAGGTCGGCAATGCGGAGGATCCCGCCCTGAAGTCGGGCGCGACCGTGCTTCTGCCCGACGAGGCCGCGGTCGTTTCCGTCGCCATACACGGCGGCGCGCCCGGCACCCGGGAAATCGCCCTTCTGGAACCGGAACAGACCGTCGACAAGGTGGACGCGATCGTCCTGGCCGGCGGGTCCGCGTTCGGCCTGGATGCCGGTGCCGGCGTCCAGGGGCGGCTTGCCGAACTCGGGCGCGGCTTCGCGGTCGGCCCGGTGCGCGTGCCCATCGTTCCGACCGCCATCCTGTTCGACCTGCTCAACGGCGGCGACAAGGGCTGGGGCGAGGCCGCTCCCTACCGGGATCTCGGCCGCGCCGCCCTCGACAATGTCGGCGAGGACTTCCCCCTGGGCTCCATCGGCGCCGGGGCCGGCGCGACCACGGCCAACCTGAAGGGCGGCCTCGGTTCGGCCTCCAAGGTCCTCGACAATGGCGTCACGGTCGGCGCGCTGGTCGCGGTCAACGCGCTCGGCCGCGCGACCGTGGGCGATACCGCCCATTTCTGGGCGGCGCCCTTCGAGATCGGCAATGAATTCGGCGGTCTCGGCCTGCCGCAGCCGCTGCCGCCGGAAGCGGTTTCCGTCCGGACCAAGCTCGACGGTCTCAAGGCCGGCGCCAATACCACCATTGCGACGGTGGCGACCGACGCGGTGCTGACGAAATCCGAGGCCAAGCGGCTCGCGGTCATGGCCCATGACGGCCTCGCCCGCGCCCTGTGGCCCGCCCATACCCCGCTCGACGGCGACCTGGTCTTCGCCATGTCGACCGGCCGGAAAAAGCTGGAACGCGGCCTGGAGGACATGGTCCAGATCGGCGCCGCAGCGGCCTCCTGCCTCGCCCGCGCCATCGCCCGCGGCATCTACCACGCCCATGCGGCCCCGGACGACCCGGTGCCGACCTGGCAGTCCCGGTTCAAGCGGTAACCGGCAGGCGTTCGGGACGGGCCGCACCCACTTCGTCATTCCAGACAAGTGAGGCGCAGCCGAACGCTGATCTGGAATCCGGATGTCAGCGCGAGCGATAGCGAGGTCTGCTTTCAATAGGAGATGACGCGCTCACGCGCGGCTGATTTCTGGATTCCAGATCAGCACGCAGCTTGGCTGCGTTTGTCTGGAATGACGGGCGGAAAAAATCAACAGAGTTGATGACAATCCGCCCCCCGAAGGACCGTTACTCGGCGGCTTCCAGATAGTCCTTCTGGCCGCTCTCGCCGTCATTGCCGCCGCCGGAGCCGCGCTCCAGCCGGTCGAGCAGGCCTGCCCGCTTTTCGGCCGCCTTCGCCATGTTGGCGTCCTTGACCGGGCCGAAGCCCCGGATCATGTCCGGCACCCGGGCGAGTTCCACCAGGAGGCCGTAGTTCGCCGTCTCCAGCCGGTTGGTGATCGTGGCCAGATCCTCGGTGTACTGACGCACAAGCTTGCGTTCGGCCTTGCGTTCCGCGGTCCGTCCGAAGGGGTCGAACCACTTGCCGCGCATGCCCTTGAACGCGGACAGCACGCGGAAGGCGGAAAAGATCCACGGACCGAAGGCGATCTTTTCCGGCCGCCCGGTCCGCGGGTCCGTGTGGTGGGCGATCAGCGGCGGCGCCAGATGCACCTTCAGCTTGCGCGGATTCTCGAACCGCTCCGCCACCTTCCGCCTGAAGGCCGGGTCGGAGTAGAGCCGCGCGACCTCGTATTCGTCCTTGTAGGCCATCACCTTGTAGAGCATGTCGGCGGCCGTCGCCGTCAGCCGCAAGGTGCCCGGCCCTTTGGCCTCGTCCGCTTCCCGGACCTTCAAGATCGCGGTCTGGAACGCATCGGCGTACGCAGCGTCCTGATAGGCGGTCAGTTCCTTGGCGTAAAACGCGATCTGTTCGTCGAGGGGCAGTTTCGCCGGTGCGGCGTCCTTCGGCAGGTGATCGAGAATGAGTTCCGGCCTGGCCGCCAGAATGCGGCCGGCGCGGAACGCCTGGATGTTGGCTTCGACTGCGGCCTTGTTCAGGCGCAGGGCGCCTTCGATGGCCTGGGCGGAAACCGGCAGGGCTCCGGACTGGAACGCCATGCCGACCAGGATCATGTTGGCATAGATCGCATCCCCCAGGAGCTTTTCGGCAATGCCCGCCGCATCCATGCCGAGATAGGCGCTGGAGGCCTCCTTGAGCGCGTTGTCCATGCGCATCTCGTCGAAGGACAGCGTCTGGCGCATGACGAATTCCGCCGTCGGCGCGACCCGCGTGTTGGCGAAGGTTCTGGTGGTCTGGCGATTGGCCATGCCGAGCTGTTCCGCATTGGTCGCCACGATCAAGTCGCTAGCCAGAAGCACGTCGAGGCTGGCTGTCGGAACCCGGGGGCCCTCGATGGTCCTGTCGCCGGCGGCAAACCGGACATGGGAGGTCACCGGCCCGCCCTTCTGCGCCAGGCCGGTCATGTCGAGCGTGGACGCATGCTTGCCGTCCAGATGCGCCGCCATGGCAAGGATCGCGCTGATGGTGGTCACGCCCATGCCGCCGATGCCCGCGACCAGCAGGTTGACGGTGCGCTCGAGGCCGGCCGGTTCCGGTTCGGGCAGGGTTTCCAGGATCCGGTCGATATCCACGTCGGCCTTTTCCGCCTTGCGCAGGGCCGCACCTTCGATTTCGACGAAGGACGGGCAGAAGCCCTTCACGCAGGAGAAGTCCTTGTTGCAGCTCGACTGGTTGATCTGGCGCTTTTCGCCGAAGGGCGTCGCCAGCGGTTCGACCGACAGGCAGTTGGACTGGACCGAGCAGTCGCCGCAGCCCTCGCAGACCCGGTCGTTGATGAACAGCCGCCTGTCCGGATCCTCCATCAGGCCGCGCTTGCGCCGCCGGCGTTTTTCCGCCGCGCAAGTCTGGTCGTAGATGATGACGGAAACGCCCGGATAGGTCTGCAGGTCCTCCTGGATCTCCATCAGGTGGTCGCGGTGATGCACGCTTGCGCCGGGGGCAAGATCGCTCCACGAGCCGTAGTGGTCCGGGTTCTCGCTCACCACCTCGATACGCTGCACCCCTTCGGCCGCCAGCTGCTGCGTGATCTGCGGCACGGTCAGCTGGCCGTCCACCGGCTGGCCGCCGGTCATGGCCACCGCATCGTTGAACAGGATCTTGTAGGTGATCGGCGCCTTGGCGGCGACCGCCTGGCGGATCGCCATGGAACCGGAATGGAAATAGGTGCCGTCGCCAAGATTGGCGAAGACATGCCTGTCGTCGGAGAAGTCCTTCTGCCCGATCCAGAGAATGCCTTCGGAGCCCATGGCGATCTGGCCTTCCACCGTCCGGCCGGCGATTTCCACCATGGCGTGACAGCCGATCCCCGGCATGACCCGGGCGCCTTCCGGCGCGACGGTCGAGGTCGAATGCGGGCATCCGGAGCAGAAATAGGGCGACCGGATGGCCCGTTCCGCATGCCCCTGCGCCCACATGACCTGCTTGTTCATGCGCTCGGCCACCTGGTGCATCTGGTCCGTGACCACCTCTTGCGGCAGCCAGGAAATCAGGGCCTGGATGATCTCGGCAACGGAGAGTTCCAGAACGTCGGACAGGAACGGCGCGCCATTCGGACGGCGCTTGCCCCAGATCTCGGGCCGTTCGGAAGCCGGCCAGTGATAGAAGGCTTCCTTGATCTGCGGTTCCAGGAAGGCCCGCTTGTGTTCCACGACCAGCAGGTGGTCCGCGCCCCGGGCGAATTCGCCAAGGCCTTCCGGTTCCAGCGGCCAGGGCATGGCGACCTTGTAGACGGCAAGGCCGATCTGGCGCGCCCGCGCCTCCGTCAGCCCCATCAGGTCCAGCGCCTGGCGCAGGTCCCGGTAGGCCTTGCCGGTCGCGACCAGGCCGAGCTTCACACGGGACGTCGCGCCGAAGGTCACCCGGTCGAGCCGGTTGGCGCGCACATAGGCCTGTGCCGCCGGCAGCCGCAACTCGCGCAACAGGCGCTCGGTTTCCAGGCGGTTGGCCAGCAGCAGATCGCGGTTCTGGTGATAATCCTTGCGCGGATCGCCTTCCTTCGGGCGCACGAAGGCGAGCCGGTCGTCGGACACATTGATCGTCGCCGACGCATCCATCGTGTCGGCAACACAGATCAGCGCCGTCCACAGCGCGGAAAACCGTGACATCTCCAGGCCATGAAGGCCGAAATCGAGAACGTCCTGGATGTCGGACGGGTTGAGCACCGGCATTTCCATGTGCTCGAACATGAACTCGCTTTGACCCGGAAGAACGGAGGACTTGGCGAGATGGTCGTCGCCGGCCAGGGCCAGAACCCCTCCGTGACGATGGGTGCCGGCGGCATTCGCCTGTTTGATCGCATCGCCTGCCCGATCGACGCCGGGCGCCTTGCCGTACCAGATCCCGAACACGCCGTCATAGCCCGAATGCCGTCCGGGACCGTGAAGCTTCTGGCTGCCGAAGACCGCGGTCGCGCCGAGTTCCTCGTTCACGCCGGGCTGGAAGACGATGTTGTTCGGCTCAAGAAGGCGGCGCATGCGCACCAGTTCGGTATCATAACCGCCGAGCGGCGAGCCGCGGTAGCCGGAGATAAAACCGCCGGTCTTCAATCCCGCCAGCCTGTCGAACCGCGCCTGGTCCAGGGTGAGACGGACCAGCGCCTGGATGCCTGTCAGGTAAACCTGGCCACTCGTGGCGACATATTTGTCGTCCAGCGTGACGGTCGGCACATAAACATTCATCCGTTTTCCTCCTAACCCCTGGCCTTGTCCGCAATGCCCGTCCGGACTTCGCCAGCTATGGGGATAATATCATCCTTTTCGATGACAATTTCTGTGCTATCGTGCCCCACAATCCACGAAGAAACGCGTAAATATTCCCCAAAGCGCCTATGACCGATCATTATCTTCTCGATCCATCCGACATCCGTGTTCTCAAGGCGCTTCAGCGCGACGCTTCCCTCTCCATCGCGGAGATCGCCAAGGAAGCGGGCATGAGTCAGACACCATGCTGGCGTCGAATCAAGAAGTTAAAGGAACAAGGTATTATTCGGCAAATCACGGCCATCATCGACCGGGAATCGGTCGGTTTGGGGTTTGTCGCCTATTCCTTCGTGAAACTGGCCGTACCCAGCCGGGAAAACATGGAGACGTTTGACCGGCTGGTGCACAACTGGCCCGAGGTGGTGACCTGCGAACGCATCACCGGCGCCGTCGATTACCTGATCAAGGTCGTCACCGACGACATCAAGACTTACGACAATTTCCTCCGGCTCAAGCTTCTCGACAATACGCTCGTCTCGGACGTGCAGTCGCGAATCGTCGTCAGCACCGTGAAGGAAACCGTCGCCCTGCCCCTTCGCGAGAGCTGACCGCACGGTAAAGTGCCTCCCCGGCAAGCCGGGGCGACCGCCATTCCGGCGTTTCACAGCAAAAAGGCAAGGGTGACCACGGACGCGACCGTCGACAGCAGGATCGCCTTCATGATCACCGTCGGCTCGATACCGTACCGCAATGCCAGGACGAAGGGCATGGCGCCGCAGGGACCCGCGGCGACCAGAAGCACGGAGGCCTGCCAGACCGGATCGCTTCCCCCCGCAAAAGCCGCAAGCGCGAAATAGACGAGCGGGTGAACCAGGACCTTGAGGACGGCAGCTGTCGCCACGGCGCCCTCGATCCGTTTCAGCGGAACCGCGGACAGCATCACGCCCAGCGCGAACAGGGCCGCCGGCGCCGTCGCCGCCCCGACAAAATCCACGTAGCGGATCAGGCCCTCATGGAGAGACAGGCCGGACAGGTTCACCAGGGCCCCGGCCGCCAGGGAAAGGATCAGCGGATTGCTGCCGATCTGCCGGCCGATCCTGACCAAGGACCCGGTGCCGGCACTGACCACATCCAGAAGCAGGATCGTCGCGCCGTAAAGCACCACCGCATCGACCGCCATGACAGCGGCAACAGGCAGGGCCGCCTCCGGGCCGATCGCCGCCTCGGCAATCGGAAAGACGAAGAAGACATGGTTGGCGAAGCAGCAGGCCATGCCGATCAGCAGGGCCTCCAGCACCGGGCGCCTGAACAAACGCCAGGTGATCAGAAACCCGAGTCCATACATCAGGACTTCACTCAGCAGGTAGACCAGGACGATGGTGACGTCGAAATCGGCAAGCGGTGCCCGGGCGACCAGGCCGAACAGAAGGGCCGGAAGCGCCGCCAGAATGACGAATTTGTTGATCGCGGTGGCGTCTGCCCGGGTGAGCACCCCGCGCCAGCCAAGCGCCAGCCCGAGGGCAAGGGCGGCAAAGACCGGCAGGATGGCGGTCTGCAGCGCGGCCAGGATCAGGTTCATGCAATGAACCTCAGGGGCGAAAGCGGGGTCGCATCCGCGCAGGGTCTCGCACCGGTCATCAGTTCCGCAAGGATCCGTCCCGTGACCGGGCCCAGGGTGAAGCCTTCATGGCCGTGGCCGAAATTGTACCAGAGACCGGGGTTTTCCGGCGACGCGCCGACGACGGGCAGGGAATCGGGCAGGCAGAGCCGGCTGCCGAGCCACGGCTCGTTGTCGATCTGGCGGCCGAGCGGAAAAATCTCCTCCGCCCGCTTCCGCGCCATCTTGATCAGTCCGTGCGACGGCGGCGCATCCCGGTCGGCGAACTCGACGCCCGTCGTCAGCCGGATGCCCCGTTCCATCGGCGTCAGGACGAAGCCGTGCTCGACGTCGACAACCGGCCGCGACAGGGAGGCGCCGGAGGCCGGGCGGAAATGGGAGTGATAGCCGCGCTTGACCGCCAGCGGGTAGCTTTCTCCCAGTTGTTTCAGGAAATCGCCCGTCCAGGGACCGAGGGCGACGACCGCCTGGTTTGCCCTGATATCGCTGCGCTCCGCGCGCAGGTGCCAGCCGTTGCGCTTGCGCTCCAGCCCGAGGGCATTTCCGGTGAAGAACCGCCCGCCGTCCTGGATGAAGCCGCGCCAGATGGCATCGGTCACCGCCGCCGGGTTGGACACCGATTCGCTTTCCGGCCAGTAGATTCCGAACAGCCCGTCGGTCTTCAGGCCCGGCTCGACGGTATTGATGTCGCCGCCGCTGAATTCCCGGTACTCGACACCGTAGATGCGGGCGAAATGGCGCTCCGCCTCGCCGGCGGCCGCCCCCTTGCCGGACCTGTAGACGTGCAGCCAGCCGCTTTTGCGGTAGAAGCGTTCCGCGTTCGCCTTTTTCGCCAGGGTCTTGTGCTCGTCCAGCGCCAGCGCCTTGAGCGGCGCCATGGCCTTGGCATAGTCCTGTACGGCCTGCGCCGTGTTGGCGTGACGGTGATACCGGAAAAGCCACGGGACCAGGCGGATCAGCATTCCAAGATCATAGGAAACCGCCGTGGACTGCTTCAGTGCGATGTCGAACAGGGCCGCCGGGCCGGTCGGGAACGGAAACGGGCAGAAGCCGCTGCGCTGGACGATGCCCGCATTGCCGAACGACGTTTCCTCCCCCGGATGCCGCCGGTCGACAAGGGCCACATCGAGGCCGCGCTGACGCAGATGAGCCGCGGTGGCCACCCCCGCAATCCCGGCACCGAGCACTATGACATCGACCTGATGCAAAACCGCCTCTTGGATTTTCCTTCCTTTCCGCTCATACCTTAAAAACAAGAAAATCCATACACTTTGAGTACGGGGACCAGGATTTGCGATCCGGTCCCGCAAAGGACGGTCCCCTAATGCTGAACCTGCCTCTGGCGGCCCTCGGATGGCTTGGAAGACGCGGAACCGTGGCCGTCGCGGCCAGCCTGTTCGTGGGCATGGCGTTGCCGTCCTGGTCCGCCTATGCCCGGCCCTGGCTCTCTCACACCGTCTTCGTGCTCCTGGTGCTCGCCTTCCTGCGCGTCGACCCGGAGGCCGCCCGCAGCCGGCTGAAACGGCCCGTCCTGCTGCTCGCCGCCGGCACCTGGATGATGCTTGGACTGCCCGCGATCGCCGTCCTGCTTCTGCACGTCTTCGGACTGACCGGCATCGGACCTGAGTTCACGCTCGCCATCTTCATCGTGACCGCCGCGCCGTCCGTCATGTCCGCGCCCGCCTTCATCTATCTGATGGGCCTCGACGGCGCCCTCAGCCTGACGGTGCTGATCGCGTGCGTGCTGCTGACGCCGGTCACCGCACCGCTGATGGGCGGCCTGATCCTGAACGGTGTGCTGCCGATCAGCGCACCGGACCTTGCCCTGCGCCTGTTCCTTCTGCTCGGTGGCGCATTCCTGGTCGCCTCGCTCATCCGCCTCGTCGCCGGCCAGGCGCGCATCGTCGGCTACAAGTCCCAGATCGACGGGCTGAACGTCGTGATCCTGTTCTTTTTCGCCGTCGCGGCCATGGACAGCGTTGCGGCCACCTTCGCCGACCGGCCGCTCTATACCTTCGCCGTCGCGGGCCTCACCTTTGTCGTCGCCTTCGCCCAGATCGGCCTCACCCTGCTGGTGTTCCGGCCCGCCTCGCGCGCCGACGCCTTCGTCATCGCCCATTCCGCCGGAAACCGGAACCTGGGACTGATGGTGGCGGCCCTTGGCGGCACGGTGCCCGAGTTCACCTGGCTCTGGTTCGCGCTCGGCCAGTTGCCCATCTACATGCTGCCGCTGATGCTCAAGCCCTTCGGGCAATGGTATTCGGCGGACCGGCCATAAAAGACCCTGACATCCTGGAAGAGAATGCGTAACGTGTCCCCGTCGCGGGCACACGGGAGATTGATTCATGAGAATTTTCAGTCGCGCCTGCGCCGCCGTTGGGGGCACATTGCTCGCCGCTGCCATGGTTTCTTCGGCAATGATTTCCTCGGTTCATGCCGGCGACTTTGCCGATATCGACGTCATCGGCTTTTCCAAGGACGGCCGGCGCTTCGCTTTCGAGCAATACGGCATTCAGGACGGATCGGGCTTTCCCTACTCGGAAGTCTTCGTCATCGACGTCCAGAAAGACAGCTGGATCAAACCCTCGCCCTTCAGGTTCGTCGAACAGGATGCGCCGGACGGCAGCGACCTGGATGTGGTGCTGGCAGACACGAGACACGTGGCGATCCAGGCGGCGAACGATTCCGGCCTGCTGGACGGCATCCGGTTTCCCGGGCTGACCGTCGGCCACAATCCGGTGACCGAGGTCAGCGCAGATCCGCATCTCATGATCGTCAATCCGCGCCGTGTCGTGCCGACCATTGATGATCCGATGGAATTCTCCATCGAGGAATTTCCGCTGCCGGCAGGGAACTGCGCCAGCTACGGCGCCCACACAAAGGGCTTCCGGCTGACCATGCTCTATCAGGGAATGGCCCGGATCCTGAACGACGACAACGACCTGCCCGCAAGCCGGGGCTGTCCTCTGTCCTACCGGATCGACCGGATCATTACCCGTTATCCCGACACCGGCCCGCCGGTGTTCGTGGCGCTGATTCTCATGCAGACCCATGGCTTTGAGGGCCCCGACGGCCGTTATCTGGCGATAACCGGCCGGTTTTGACCCGATCCCCGGCCTCCGCCCCGGTCAGCCCCTTGCTCCTGCCGGGATAGCGTGATAGCCGCCCGCAGGAACACAAATGCCTGTCGGCGCCCCCTGCGGCGCCCGGCCTTTTCCTGGAGCCGGAAATGACCCGTCAAATCACCATCGCCCCCTCGATCCTCGCCTCCGACTTTTCCAGGCTCGGCCAGGAAGTCCGCGACGTCGTCGAGGCGGGCGCGGACTGGATCCACCTGGATGTCATGGACGGCCATTTCGTGCCCAACATCACCTTCGGCCCGGACGTGATCAAGGCGCTGCGCCCGCACACGGACAAGGTGTTCGACACCCATCTGATGATCGAGCCCTGCGATCCCTATCTGGAGGCCTTCGCAAAGGCCGGGTCCGATATCATCACGGTCCATGCGGAAGCAAGCACCCACCTGGACCGGTCGCTGCAGGCGATCCGCGCGCTCGGCAGGAAGGCCGGCGTGTCGCTCAACCCGGCGACGCCGGAAAACGTCCTGGAATATGTTCTCGACCGGCTCGACCTGATCCTGATCATGACCGTCAACCCGGGCTTCGGCGGCCAGAAGTTCATCGAGGCCATGGTGGAAAAGACCGCCCGGATCAAGGCGATGATCGGCGACCGGCCGATCGACATCGAAATCGACGGCGGCATCACGCCGGAAACCGCGCCGCTGGTGGCGAAAGCCGGCGCCAATGTGCTCGTCGCCGGCTCCGCCGTCTTCAAGGGCGGCTCGGTCGACAGCTACGCCGCCAACATCTCCGCCATCCGCACGGCCGCGCAAGAGGCCTGAAGCCCGTTCGCCCGACACCCTTTCTCAACTCTTTGCTGGCACGGTCCCCTGTCACATGTCAGGAGACAGCACCGAGGTGGTCAGCGCGACATCATCGAAAACCGGCTTCCGAATCCGGGCCGACGAAAGGTGGCTCCCGGTCAGGGCCCTTGGCTTCTCCCTGGTCTGGGCGCTGCTGATTACCGGCCTTGTCACGATCCAGCTTGCCCTGTCCTGGCAGGGCGTGACCGCCCGGACCGCAGAGGTCGTGATCCTGTTCGCCCTCGGCTCCTTTGCCGGCGCGCTGTTCGCCCGCGCCCTGGCCGCCTTCGTCGGCCGGTTCCGGCCGCAGCAGAGCGCCCGCTTCGCGGCCATGTTCTTCGGCCTGATCACCGGGACGGCCGGCATGACCGCCTTTTTCCACTTCCTTGAGTTCCGCAGCTACTATGCCATGGGCCACAGCGACGTCCTGACGCTCCACTGGGGTGTCGAGATGATCATGACCGGCGCGAATGCCGTCTATATCTTCCTGATCGAAGGCGCGATGCTGCTCCTGCCCTGGGGGCTGCCGCTCGCGCTCGGCGCCGCCTGGGACTACGCGACGGCGCCGATCGAGCGCAAACGGCAATAAAACGCCGCGCTCCATTGAGCGAAACTGAAGCGTCTGCTAAACGGCAGCCAGATTTTCTGATAACGAGGACGCTCGATGATCCCGCGCTATTCGCGACCGGACATGGTCGCAATCTGGTCGCCTGAATCCAAATTCCGCATCTGGTTCGAAATCGAGGCCCATGCCTGCGACGCGCTCGCCGAACTGGGCGTGATCCCGAAAGAGGCCGCCAAAACCATCTGGGACAAGGGCGGGCCCGCCACCTTCGACATCGACCGCATCGACGAGATCGAGCGGGAAACCAAGCACGACGTCATCGCCTTCCTGACCCACCTGGCGGAAATCGTCGGCCCCGACGCCCGCTTCGTGCACCAGGGCATGACCTCGTCTGATGTTCTGGACACCTGCTTCAACGTCCAGCTGGTCAAGGCGACCGACATCCTGCTCGCCGACATGGACGCCCTGCTCGCCGCTCTCAAGCGCCGCGCATTCGAACACAAGGACACGGTCTGCATCGGCCGTTCCCATGGCATTCACGCCGAGCCGGTTACCTTCGGCCTGAAGATGGCCGAGGCCTATGCCGAATTCGACCGCTGCCGCACCCGCCTGCAGAATGCCCGCGAGGAAATCGCCACCTGCGCCATTTCCGGCGCCGTCGGCACCTTCGCCAACATCGATCCGCGCGTGGAAGAACATGTCGCCAAGGCGATGGGCCTGACGGCGGAACCGGTCTCCACCCAGGTCATTCCGCGTGACCGCCATGCCATGTATTTCGCCACCCTCGGCGTGATCGCCTCGTCGATCGAGCGCGTCGCAACCGAAATCCGCCATCTGCAGCGCACCGAGGTCCTGGAAGCGGAGGAGTATTTCTCTCCCGGCCAGAAGGGTTCCTCGGCCATGCCGCACAAGCGCAACCCGGTCCTGACCGAAAACCTGACCGGCCTGTCCCGTCTGGTGCGCATGTCGGTGACCCCGGCAATGGAAAACGTGGCCCTGTGGCACGAGCGCGATATCTCGCACTCCTCCGTGGAACGCATGATCGGCCCGGACACGACCGTCACCCTCGACTTCGCGCTCGCCCGCCTCACCGGCGTCGTCGACAAGCTGCTGGTCTATCCGGAGCGCATGATCGGCAACATGGACCGTCTCGGCGGCCTTGTGCACTCCCAGCGCATCCTGCTGGCGCTGACCCAGGCCGGCTGCTCGCGCGAGGACGCCTACCGCCTCGTCCAGCGCAACGCCATGAAGGTCTGGGATAGCTACCAGGTCTCCGGCTCCGCCGGCGTCGACTTCCTGAGCGAGCTTCTGAACGACCAGGACGTGCGCAAGTACCTGTCGGAAGACGACATCCGCGACCGCTTCGACCTCGGCTACCACACCAAGAACGTCGACGTGATCTTCAAGCGCGTCTTCGGCGAAAGCTGAACGAAGGGGACGGTCCGACCTGGGCCGTCCCTTCGCTCCGGTCACTGCGATCCGCTGCCCTGAAACGAAACCCTTTGTTTCAGGTCAAAGACAGGCCCGCCTCATTTCACCCAACAATGTCCTCTAAAGGTTCGGTCTGTGGGGCCCATGACAGGAGGACAGTTATGCTTCGTAAAATCCTGAATGCCGGATTTGCCGGTTGCCTTACGGTCGCGACCGCCGGCGCGGGTTTCGCCGGCCCGGCGCAGGCCCTGCCGCTGCTGCGGACGAAACCGCCCGCGAGCGTCGCCGGCGACGGCAACATCATCAGGATCCAGCGGGGACCGAAGGACCAATACGGCAATCCGGTTGACCCCCGCGTTTACCGGCGAGACAACCAGCCGGTCTACAACGGCCGGGCGCCCAGGGATATCTATGGAAACCCCGTGGGGGGCGACAGTTATCGGAAAAACAACCCGCCGCGGCAGAGCAACCGTTCCCACAGGGTTGACCGTTCCCAAAGACATCACCGTCCGAACAGGGGCTTTTACAGCCACAACGGCCGCACCTACTACAACGGTCACCGCGGTTACCGCCATCCGAGGCGCGGCTATCGCCAGTATAACGGCTGGTGGTTCCCGTATGGCGCGTTCACCTTCGGCACGATCATCGGCCCGGGCTACAACTACCCGTCCTACCCGTATTCCCGGTCGCGCGGCCTGAGCCGGGCCCATTACGACTGGTGCCACCGCAAATACCGGTCCTACCGGTCCTACGACAACACGTTCCAGCCCTACCACGGGCCGCGCAAGGCCTGCCGGTCGCCGTACTGGCCGTAAAGGCATGTTCCGTATGGCGGCCTCAGGCCGCCATCGAGCATGATGGCATTGCCTGATTTGGTCATGAACCCTGTTGTTCGCCCTGCAATAAGGGTGGATTGGAACCGGCGGCCTTACCCACACTCTGCCGTCATCACACGGCGAAGTCCGGGTGATCCAATCCACCTTGCCGCATGTCGGGCCACAGGCCGGGAAAGAGGGGAAAGGAACCTGTGTTCGTTCTTTCGCGATCGCTCCGGCAAACGGACGGGCGCGTAGATTGCCCGGACTTCGCCCACTGCTGTCCGGTTTGAGGTTGACTGAATATGGCGATCGGCTTGATCTGAGAGTTTGTTGTCATCCCAGCGAAGGCTGGGATCCAGTAATCTATTGAATTAGCTATCTTTTTCAATCGCAGGCCACATGGTGTACTGGATCCCGGTCTTGCCGCTACCGCGCCAAACCGGGACGACAAACGGGGAGATGATCGCGTGTCTCCAAGCCGAACGATCTGAAATTCTTCAATCTTTCAAATGAGATATATGAGAAGCCCAACATTAAACCGGACAGCAGTGGGCTTCGCCGGACAATGACGCCAGGGTACGGACCCATAAAATTCTATTTTCAGGCGCCCATCCGGCAAAGGAGAGCGAGGAAAAGCCTGCAGAACCATGCATGTGCATGGTGCAAGGGCTTTGACGCGGCTGTTCGCGGCCGGATTGGCGTCCTTTGGATCGACCGGGAAACGGCTGCCTCCTGCGTTCCAAAATCTTGAAAACCTTCCGGGTTTCCTGCGATTTTGCGTCTTGGATACAGCCGTTTCCTGATCGACCTGAAAGCAGAATTTTATGAGTCCGTACCCTAGAGGGAAGTTGCGGTTGACACGCCTTTTCCTCCCGGGCGAAGACAACACAAGATACAAACAGGCAGGTCCGACCTTGAAAATTTCCGATACCGATATCCTGCTCGTTCCAGGCTACGGCGATACGCCGTCCGGACACTGGATGATGCGCTGGCAGGCGAAGATGGCCAATGCCTGGGTCGTGGAACAGAAGAACTGGTTCCAGCCGGTGCGCAAGGTCTGGCAGGAGGCGCTGGAAAAACGCCTGGAGAAGACCACCCGACCTGTCGTCCTCGTCGGCCATTCCCTCGGCTGCATCCTGATCGCCCACGCGGCCCACACCCTGCCGAAGGACAAGGTCCGCGGCGCCTTTCTGGTCGCCCCGACCGACCTGGAACGGGACGCCCCGAAACCGGCCTTCGACACCGGCAACTTCGTACCGCTGCCCCGCGCGCCGCTGCCGTTTCCCGCCCATGTGGTCGCAAGCCGCACCGACCCGCATTGCGCCTACGAGCGGGCCGAAGAGCTGGCAAAGGCCTGGAGCGCCACCTTCCAGGACGCGGGCGAAGCCGGCCACATCAACCTGGAAAGCGGCCGCGGCCCCTGGCCGGAGGGCATGATGTCGTTTGCCTATTTCATGAAGCGGCTGGGGTAGGCGGCATCGGCCGGGTCAGGGTGGCCCGGCGAACCGACGGCAGCGGCATTCGCGCCTCAGGCGCTCACGCCACTCTTCGGGGCGATCAGCTGATTGATCTTCTTGCCGAGGAACAGGCTGACCGGAATGGCGATCACCGCACCGGCGATCGCGGCTCCTGCCAGAAACATCGGGTTGATCTGATTCACCCCGCTCATTGCCAGCGGAACAAGCGCCCCGATGCCGGCAAGTGTCGGTCCGACGATGATGAACAGGATAATGCCAAGTTTCCACATGAGGCTGTCTCCGTTTGCCTTTCCGAATGGAAAACAGCGGCCTCTCAACCCGACCAGGCGCCCCAGCCCGTTCCTTGCCGCAACGTGCGCGGATCCTTGCAATAACGTCGCGTCGGACCTTGTCCGATATCAACGGCAGGCGTCGATTGCCGCCGTCGCCGCGCCCATCAGCAGGGCGACATCGAAGCCGTAGGCCATCAGCCGGTAGCCCTGCTTGCGCGATTCGTGGACCCGCTCCGGGCTCATGCAGAAAATGCCGGCGATCTTGCCCTTCGCCCGTGTACGCTCGGCCAGTTCCGCGCAGACCTCGATGGTCTTTTCCCCGTTCGGATCCAGCTTCGCCCCGTTCGACAGGGTGAGCGACATGTCGCTCGGCCCGACGAAGATGCCGTCGATGCCCGGCACGTCCAGGATGTCGTCGAGGGCTGCAATCGCCTCCGGGGTTTCGATCATCGCCAGGGCCACGGTCTCGTTGTTGGCGGTTGCCAGGTAGTCCGGCAGGCTCTGGCCGTTGAGCATGGCCGCCCGGTGCGGTCCCCAGCTGCGCTTGCCGACCGGCGGATATTTCATCGCATCGGCGAAGGCCCGCGCATCCTCCACGGAGTTGATCATCGGCGCGATCACGCATTCCGCGCCGATATCCAGCACCCGGCTCGCGGTCGCCATTTCGCCGACCGGGATCCGGACGATCTTGTGGGCATCGGTCAGGGACAGGACCGACAGCCCTTCGCGCACCGCGCCGAAATCGTGCTGGCCGTGCTGCATGTCGAAGGTGACCGCCGGATAGCCGCTGCGGCCGAGCAGTTCGGCCAGGATCGGCACGGAGAGCGACGCCCAGGCGGTCACGATGCTCTCATCGGCGCGAAGTCTGGCGGCAAGGCTCTTGGGGGATGTCATCGCACGGTCCTCTTTGTTCTGAAACCGGGCCACATGAAATCCTCCGGCCCGCCTGCGCGCAAGACCGGTTTTCGGCAAAACCGTCGTCTCCATGACCGAAAATGCGAAAAGCGGACAAACGGAAAAAGAAAACCCCGCCGAAACGGCGGGGGTTTCCTGCAAACCGTTGGGAAGGACCGGGTCAGCCTTCGGTTCTGATCTGTTCGACGGCCTTGTGCATCAGTTCGTCCATGGTACGGCGAATCTGATGGTCGGACAGGTCGACGCTGGCCTTGTCGAAATCCGCGCGGATCTTGCGGAAGACATCCTCGTCCCCCGGCTCCTCGAAGTCGGCGCGGACCACTTCCTTGGCGTATTCCTGCGCCGCGTCGCCCTCCATACCCAGAGCCTCGGCCGCCCAAAGGCCAAGCAGCTTGTTGCGCCGGGCGTTTGCCTTGAACCTCAGCTCCTCGTCATGCGCGAACTTGCTTTCAAAACCTTCTTCGCGCTTGTCGAATGTGCTCATCCTGGTGTCTCCTGAACTGCGGATCGCCTTTACGACCTGAATATAGGATCGAACTGGCCTTTTCCATATCCCCGCAAGCGGACCAAATCAACGCAAGATCGGCCCTCTGCCCCAAATGGATGAGGGAAGCGGCGAAATGCTTCATTGTCTCTGATTGTACTTTCGCGTCCGTTCGGTTAAGTTCCGCGCCGCTAATGCGGGTCGTTTCCTCTCGGCACTGATCTATCGCTGAGGCTGGGGGGAATAACACAAGACGCGAGCAAGACCCCGTTCCATGGATTTTCGAAACACACGGTACCTGCCAATGAACCGCCGCCGCCGAATCTATGAAGGCAAGGCCAAGATCCTTTACGAAGGCCCGGAGCCCGGAACGCTGATCCAGCATTTCAAGGACGACGCCACCGCCTTCAACGCCAAGAAGCACGAAATTGTCGATGGCAAGGGCGTGTTGAACAACCGGATTTCCGAGTTCATCTTCAACAATCTGAATGCGATCGGCATTCCGACCCACTTCATCCGCCGGCTCAACATGCGCGAGCAGCTGATCCGCGAGGTGGAAATCATTCCGCTGGAAGTCGTGGTGCGCAATGTTGCCGCAGGCTCCATCGCCAAGCGCCTCGGCCTTGAAGAGGGCACCCAGCTGCCCCGGTCGATCATCGAGTTCTACTACAAGAACGACGAACTCGACGACCCGATGGTATCGGAAGAACACATCACGGCCTTCGGCTGGGCCACCCCGCAGGAGCTTGACGACATCATGGCGCTCGCCATCCGCGTCAACGACTTCCTGTGCGGCCTGTTCCTGGGCGTCGGCATCCGTCTGGTCGATTTCAAGATCGAATGCGGCCGGCTGTTCGAGGGCGACATGATGCGCATCGTCGTCGCCGACGAGATCTCGCCGGACAGCTGCCGGCTGTGGGATTCGGCGACCAACGACAAGATGGACAAGGACCGGTTCCGCCGCGACATGGGCGGCATGCTGGAAGCCTACCAGGAAGTCGCCAGGCGCCTCGGCATCCTGAACGGCAACGAGGAACGCCCGGCCCCGTCCGGCCCGACACTGGTGCAGTAATCCTCAAGTCTTCGGCGCGAACCGCGCCGGAGCCTGTCCGCTCTTTGGCAACCGCCCCTTTCCCGCCGGAGGGAGCTGGTGTATGGAGCGGCCGGACCGAATTAAGGGGCCAGTCCCCGGCATGCGCAAGGAAACAGACCCACATGAAAGCACGCGTGACCGTCACCTTGAAGAACGGCGTTCTCGATCCTCAGGGAAAGGCCATTGAAGGTGCCCTGGGCGGCCTCGGCTTCGGCGGCATCGGCTCGGTGCGCCAGGGCAAGGTGTTCGACATCGAACTGACCGGCTCCGACAAGACCGCCGCACGGGACGACCTTGCGCAGATGTGCGAGAAGCTGCTGGCCAACACGGTGATCGAGAACTACGCCATCGAGATCGTCGAATGAGCGTCAGGCAGCGCCCCGCGAACGATGACACCGCCCGGATCGTGCGCTTTGTCGCCGTGAAGGCGTTGATCTTCATCGTCCTGCCGATGGCTCTGTCCGCGTTCGCCGTCTACCTGATGCTGTGACCCCCAACCGGGACTGAAAGTCTGATGAAAACCGCCGTTATCGTCTTTCCGGGATCCAACCGCGACCGCGACATGTTCCATGCGCTGGAACTGATCACCGGCACCCGGCCCCAGTCCGTCTGGCACACGGAAACCACCCTGCCCGACGTCGATCTCGTCATCGTTCCAGGCGGCTTTTCCTACGGCGACTACCTGCGCTCCGGCGCGATCGCCGCGCGCTCGCCGATCCTGAAGGACCTGATCGCCAGGGCGGATGCCGGCGTGTCCATCCTCGGTGTGTGCAACGGCTTCCAGATCCTGACGGAGGCCGGTCTCCTGCCCGGCGCCCTGATGCGCAACGCCGGCCTGAAATTCGTCTGCAAGGAAATCCTGCTGGAGACGGTCAACAACACCACCCGCTTTTCCAATGCCTTCGAAAAGGGCCAGGTGTGGCGCTGTCCGACCGCCCATCACGACGGCAACTATTTCGCCGATACCGACACGCTGAAGGCCATTGAAGACAACGGCCAGGTCGTCTTCCGCTACGCGAACAGGACCAACCCGAACGGCTCGATCAACGATATTGCCGGCATCGTCAACGCGAGGGGCAACGTGCTCGGCATGATGCCCCATCCGGAAAACCTGGTCGAACCGCTCCAGGGCGGAACCGACGGACGCGCGCTTTTCGAAAGCCTGATGGCGGCGCTCGAGACCGCTTAAGGCGACTAGGCACCTCCGTTCCGGCTGCATTCCCCGGCACACCTGAACCAGGAGCGCCCCCGTGTCAGATATCAGACTTTCCAGGGAAGACCACGCCTGGCTGGCCGAACGTCTCCAGAGCTATTTCAGCACGGAGCTGGATCAGGAAATCGGCAACATGGATGCCGGGTTCCTGATCGACTTTTTCGCCGAGACGGCCGGCCCGGTCTTCTACAACCAGGGCCTGCGCGACGCACAGGCGCTGCTGGGCCGCAAGCTGGAAGACATCGCTGACGACCTGTCGGCAATGGAAAAGCCGCTGACGCCCCGGCGGTAGGTGCGGGATCTGGGAAAGTTGCGGCCAGACGGATAGACCGGCCTTCGCCCCGGAGGGTGAATGCAGCATTTGATGAGCTGCACCAGGTAACGCGAATACAACTACTACTTTATATTCGAACAAACGAAACAACTAACGTATATTTCAACGCCAATCCGGCAACAACCTTCTATTAAATGAATATTCAGCATTCCGAATAATACTTGAAATCAATATCTTTTTAACCTTAAGCGCTGGAGACGTCAGCGGATGCCTGCCTTGAATCTCTTCGACCGTTTCACACTGCGCAAACGGGTAACGGCGCTCGCGGCCTGCGCGATCCTGGGCTTCGTCACAATCGGTGTCGTCCAGTTCTGGTCGGACCGGAAAATCGTCGTCACATCCGCTGACTACGCGGCCACCGACGCCGCCTACGAGAAGCTGAACCAGCTTGAACGGCTGACGCTCACGCTCCGGGTTGCGGAACAGAATCTCCGCGCCGAGCGCCAGGCGGCATTGCTACCCGCCGTTGCCGCCGCCGAAACGGATGTCGGCCGGCAGCTTGCCAGGGTCCAGGAAGACCCGATCCTGAACGCCACCGAACTGGAGCTGGCCTCAAGCCTGAAAACCTATCTCGATGCGCTTGAAGAATATGCCGGCATCCTGGCACAGCTCGGCTACCGCGACCGGCAAAGCGTCCAGGTTACCGAAGAAGGCCAGGCGGGCATCGACAGCCCGACCGGCTTCACCGTCGATCTGAGCAATGCGGTGGCCAAACTGGCAACCCGCATTTCCGAGGAGCTCGAATTCGACGACCAGGCGGCCGTTTTCCACGTGAACGCGGCCTTTGAAGGCATCCGCCGCGATATCCTGATGCTCGTCAATGAGGCCGACAGCTCCTATGTCACGGTGATCGAACAGAAGTCCGCAAGCCTGCGCGACCTGCTCGACAACGAGGATCTGGATCCGGATTTTGCAGCGACGGCCAACAGCCTTCTGGACGACCTGCAGACCCGGCTCGAGGACCTTGGAAAGGCCGAACTTGCGCTGGCCGGGGCCGGTGACACGATCAACACATCCTACGAGCGGCTCCACCAGGATCTCCTGGAAGTCCTTGAGGGAACGAATGCGCAGGCCAATCGCATTCGCGCCGCCATGAACGACGAACGGTCCTTCCTGTCGGGCCTGATTTTTGCCGTGGTCATCTGCACCCTGGTTGCCGTGATCGCCGCAAGCGTCCTGATCGTGCGCAGCGTCAGCCGGAATCTTGCGGATATCACCGGAGCAACGGCCGAGCTGGCCGATGGCAACGTCGACTGCGACATCCCCTATACCGCATACAGGACGGAGATCGGCGCCCTCGCCAGGGCTTTGACGGTGTTCCAGGAAAATGCGCGCCAACGGCTGCGCCTGGAAGCCGACGCGGTCGCGGAAAACGACGCGAAGGCCGTGCGCCAGCAGGAAATCGAGGCCTCGATCGCGGACTTCAAGAGCGACATCCTGCAGCTTCTTTCCACCGCGAGCGAAACCGTCTCCGGCGCGCGCCACACGGCGAACGATCTGCTGGAAGCCAACGACCGCAACGACCGGCAGGCCGGCGCGGCCAACGAAGCCTCGCATCAGGCATCGGCCAACGTCGATACGGTCGCCGAGGCCAGCCAGCAGCTGAGTTCCTCCATCCAGGAAATCTCCGCCCAGATCGCCGCGACCACCGCGCAGGTGGAAAAGGTCAGCGCGAGCGCCCAGGACACGAACCGGGATGTGGACGAACTGGCCCAGGCGGCAACGAAGATCGACGAGATCATTCTGCTCATCCAGGCGATCGCGGAACAGACCAATCTTCTCGCCCTGAATGCGACCATCGAGGCGGCCCGTGCCGGCGAACACGGCAAGGGCTTCTCGATCGTGGCCAGCGAGGTGAAGTCGCTGGCCAACCAGACCGCCAGCGCGACCGAGGAAATTTCCAACCAGATCAAGGCGATCCAGCATTCGAGCCGGTCAACCGTCTCGGCGATGACCGATATTGCCGGCATTATCGGCGAGGTCCAGAACAACACCGTCGCCATCGCAGGCGCGATCGAGGAACAGACCGCGGCGACCGGCGAGATCAGCCGGAACGTCCGGGAAGCGGCGGAACGCACGCGCCAGGTGGCCGACAGCATCTCCGGCCTGCAGGAAACCGCCGCCACCGCCAAGACGTCGGCGGGCCGGATCCGCGAGGCCTCGGAAGGCATCGACGACATCAACAACCAGGTGAAATCGCGCATCGACGCCTTCCTGCGGAAGGTCGCCGCCGCCTGACCCACTGTTGATAGAAACCGCAGACAAGACATTTATGCAGTGCGCGAATGAGGCTGGCCGCCAGTCACCTCTCCCATGGGGAGAGGTCGGGCCCAAGGCCCGGGTGAGGGGATATAGCTTGTCCCTATCACCGAGAGTTTTGCGCCCCTCACCCCAGCCCTCTCCCGACGGGAGAGGGAGCAATTCACGCAAGCGCGAGAGGCTTCACGCCACCTTGCGGCGTTCCAGTTTGGGAGCATGGCCGTAACGGCGCGAGAAGGCCCTGGAAAAGGCCGCAGCGCTCGAGAAGCCGCACATGCGGGCAACAATCTTGACCGGACTGCCGGCTTCAAGTTCGGCCCGTGCGATTTCCAGCCGCCAGTTGGACAGGTAGACCCCGGGCGTCGTTCCCACCACGTCCTTGAACGTCAGGGCGAACTGCGTGCGCGACATGCCGGCGGTTTCCGCCATTTTCTCCAGGGTCCATTGTCCGTCCGGTTCCTCGTGAAGCGCGACCAGGACGGGGGCGAGCCTGGGATGGGCAAGACCGGCCAGAAGGCCGACGTCGGCCGCCCCGCATTCCAGCGCATGGCGCAGCAGCCGGATCACGACCACCTCGCACAGCCGGTGAAACACCGCCTGTCCGCCGCAGCGGGGATCGACAACCTCTTCGATCAGCGGAACGACCACCGCCTCCAGGTAGGGCGCTTCCACGAGCGCAACGGATATGCAGTCGGGAAGCGCCTCGACAATGTGATCCCCCGCCCCGCTGATCCCGATATAGGCCGAGATCTCCGCCATCTCCCCGTCTCCGCGCATATCGGCGCGGCAGCACGGATCGGTTTCACTCCGCTTCGGGACAAACACCAGGCGCCGGATTCCGTCGGAATTCCGGAACACGAAGAAATTCGCGGAAGGAACCTGGGAAATTCCGGCCGGCGCAATCACGGCGGTGACACGAAACCGTTCAATCAAGGACGACAGGCGGTCCAGACCGCCGTCGAATCTCGCGCGCGCCACGCTTCCCATTCCGTACCCCAGATCAACAAATACGAACAAACGGCGATCGTCAGTTCAGTATATTCATTACCACATCCATTGAAACTTATTTTGACCGATTGGTCTACAACAGGAGTTGATACATGCTCATCCCGCGCCAGGCCGTCCCGGAACTGAGGGTCGCAACCGTTGCCGGGGGGACGTTCGATCTGGCGGACGATGCCCCGGAATTCGCCACTCTGGTCGTCTTCTACCGCGGCCTACATTGCCCGATCTGCGCCACCTACCTGAAGGAACTGGCGCGCCTGACGCCGGAATTCGAAAAGCGCGGCGTCAAGACCGTTGCCATATCCTCCGACACGGAAGACCGGGCCCGGCAGATGGCGGAAAAGGTCGGCGCCGGCGCCCTGCGCTTCGGCTACGGACTGCCGCTGTCCACCGCGAAGGACTGGGGGCTCTACATCTCCACCAGCCGGGGAACCACATCCATCGGCATCGACGAACCGGAGCTGTTTTCCGAACCCGGCATCTTCCTCGTCCGTCCGGACGGAACGCTCTATTTCTCCACCGTCCAGACCATGCCGTTCAGCCGGCCGCATTTTCAGGAAATGGTCGGTGCGCTCGATTTCGTGCAGAAAAACGATTACCCCGCCCGGGGCGAATACACCGGCGCGGTGTGATTGAACCGCAAGATCGCCCCCGCCGTCCGGCTGCCGGACGGCGGCGGGCCTGGCCGCCGTAAACCGGCACCAGGTGCCGGCAAGAAGCGAATATGCCTACTGTTTCCCGGATACGCAGGCATCGGCACCGGCCGCCCTGGAAATCGCGATCAGTTCCGGGCGGTATTCGAAATGCATGGTGTCGTAATGGTACCAGCGCCCGCCCCAGATGAAGCCGTGGCGCTCGAAGATCGCGACGACCTCAAGGGGCATCCGGTTTTCATGGACCAGGACATTGCCCGGCTTGCCGCCCGCCCAGCGCCAGTAATCGGCATAGGCGGTGTCGAGATCGATGGCCGCGCCGAAGCTGTGGACCGACAGGCGGTCCGTTCCGGCGATAGTGCGCCAGTTGAACGTGCCCGCGCTCTTGAGCGCCGGGCGGCGCAGCTTCTCCGGCAGGCTTTCCAGCTCTTCGCGCACCGCGATCAGCGCCTTGTCCACACCGAAGGCCGTCGTGACCTTGAGCCGGGTGCCGAACCAGTCGATCGTGGTCAGACGACCGGCAACCTTCTTGCGGGTCTCGCCGTAGAGCCGCAACATCAGGTCCTGCGAACGGATGCGTCCGGGATCGAAATTGACGGCGGAACGGGTTTCGCACGGCCCGTGCGGATAAAGCTGATGCAGCATGTCCTCCACATCCGCATCGGCCAGGGCTTCCGCATGGCTCTTGGCCCTGCCGTCGTCGATCACGATCGCGGGCCCGCCGTCTTTCAGGATCAGCCGGTTGCCGTCCACGTGGGAAAGCACCTCCGGATAGCTGGCAATCAGCATGGCCAACCGCTCGCCCAGGCCGGTTTCCTGCGCCTGAAGCGGTCCGGGCCGGACCGCTGCCTGCCCCAGCGCCAGGAGCAGCACCAGAACGAAACGGGTCAATTGACGGTCACACTCACCGAATTCTCATAGACCTCGACCCGGATCCAGACATTGTCGTTGACGATCCGCCAGGCGGCGTTCCGGTCGATATAGCCGTTGAGGATCATCCGCTCCATGCGGTTCCGGTTCGCGATCGAGGAAAAGAACCGGTCGCCCTCGTCCCCCCGGTCTCGGATTCCGAACTTGTGGAAATTCGCCCGGTCCTGCCGGATGATCTGCCACGGTTCGCTCAGCCGCGCGCCGCGGGAATTGTAGTGATCGGCCGGACCGATGAAGGCGACGTAGGTTTCAAGAAGCGGCCCCTGGGCCCGTGCGCCCGGCACGACCGCTCCGGCCAGCGCGGCCGTCATCGCTGCAATCGCGGTCAGGGTTTTCAACATCCGTTTCATGGGCTGCACTCCGTTGGTGAAAAATTCCGGGACCGACCCTACACCCCGGACAGCAAAGCCCCGTTGATCCGGATCAACGGACATCGCGCAACAAGACGGTTTTGATCGCGCAGAGAGGACCACCGGTCAGCGCGTCCGGTTCCAGGTGCGCGCCGCCGGACGCTTCCTCCAACCGCCGGGCGGCGCTCTCAGGCGCCAGCACTGGTTTCCGGCGGCCGAAACCGCCCAATTGTCCGGGAATTGGCTCCAATTGCCTCTCCCCTTCCCCGGTCCGATCTGCTAAAGCCATGGCAAAACCGCCCCGGCGCTTGAGCATCGGGCGATAACCGCCGCAAAGATCCGGACCGACATGATCCCCAACGACATCAAGATCACGCCCGAACTCGTCGAATCCCACGGCCTGAAGCCCGATGAGTACGAGCGCATCCTGCAACTGATCGGACGCGAGCCGACCTTCACCGAACTCGGCATCTTTTCGGCGATGTGGAACGAGCACTGTTCCTACAAGTCCTCCAAGAAATGGCTGAAGACCCTGCCGACCACCGGCCCGCGCGTGCTGGTAGGCCCCGGCGAGAATGCCGGCGTGGTGGATATCGGCGACGGCCAGGCCGTGGTCTTCAAGATGGAGAGCCACAACCACCCGTCCTATATCGAGCCCTACCAGGGGGCCGCGACCGGGGTCGGCGGCATCCTGCGCGACGTCTTCACCATGGGGGCGCGTCCCGTGGCCGCCATGAACGCGCTGCGTTTCGGCGCGCCCGACCACCCGCGCACCAGGCACCTTGTCTCCGGCGTCGTTTCCGGCGTCGGCGGCTACGGCAATTCCTTCGGCGTGCCCACCGTCGGCGGCGAAGTGGAGTTCCACGCCCGCTACAACGGCAACTGCCTGGTCAACGCCTTTGCCGCCGGCCTTGCCAAATCCGATGCGATCTTCCTGGCCAAGGCGGAAGGCGTCGGCCTGCCCGTCGTCTATCTCGGCGCCAAGACCGGCCGTGACGGGGTCGGCGGCGCGACCATGGCGTCGGCGGAATTCGACGACACCATCGAGGAAAAGCGCCCCACGGTTCAGGTCGGCGACCCGTTCACCGAAAAATGCCTGCTGGAAGCCTGCCTGGAACTGATGGCCACCGGTGCCGTCATCGCCATCCAGGACATGGGGGCCGCCGGCCTGACCTGCTCCGCGGTCGAAATGGGCGCCAGCGGCGACCTCGGCATCGAACTGGACCTGGACAAGGTCCCGGTGCGCGAAGAACAGATGTCGCCTTACGAGATGATGCTGTCGGAAAGCCAGGAGCGCATGCTCATGGTGCTGCGTCCGGAAAAGGAGGCGGAAGCCGAAGCCATCTTTAGGAAATGGGGCCTCGACTTCGCCATTGTCGGCCTGACCACCGACACGCTGCGCTTCGTGGTCAGGCACCAGGGCGAGGTGGTTGCCGACCTGCCGATCAAGGAACTCGGCGACGAGGCCCCGGAATACGACCGTCCCTGGGTGGAATGGCGGCAACGCCCGGTCCTGGCGGCAAACGACATTCCGGAGCCGGACAGCTACGAGGACGCGCTTTTGAAGCTGGTTGGCGGCGCCAACGGCGCCTCGCGCCGCTGGGTCTATGAACAATACGACACGCTGATCCAGGGCAACAGCATGGCGACGCCCGGCGGCGACGCCGGTGTCATCCGGGTGGACGGCAGCCGCAAGGGCCTCGCCTTTACCGTCGACGTCACCCCGCGCTACTGCGAGGCCGATCCGTACGAGGGCGGCAAGCAGGCGGTCGCCGAGGTCTGGCGCAACCTGACCGCCGTCGGCTCCGAGCCGCTGGCAGCCACCGACAATCTGAACTTCGGCAATCCGGAAAAGCCGGACATCATGGGCCAGTTCGTCGGCTGCATCAAAGGCATCGGCGAAGCCTGCCGGGAGCTCAACTTCCCGATCGTCTCCGGCAACGTGTCGCTCTACAACGAGACCCACGGCGAGGCGATCCTGCCGACCCCCGCCATCGGCGGCGTCGGGCTTTTGCCCGACGTGTCGGTGCGCGCGGGCGCCGCCTTTGCGAACGAGGGTGACGCCATCGTCGTCATAGGCGGGAAGGGCACCCATCTCGGTGCCTCCCAGTACCTGGCCGACGTGCTCGGCCGCGAGGACGGCGCGCCGCCCCCGGTCGACCTGGCTGCCGAAAAGCGCCACGGCGATCTCGTCCGCCAGCTGGTCGGCGGCGGCCGCGTGACCGGCGTGCATGATATCTCGTCGGGCGGCCTCGGCGTCGCTCTGGCTGAAATGGCCATGGCCGGCGGCATCGGCGCGACCGTCAGGCTGGACGGCCCGGCCCACGCCGCGCTCTTCGGCGAGGATCAGGGGCGCTACGTCGTCACCGTGGCGGCCGAGAAGCTCGACGCGCTCTTGCGGGACGCAGCGGATCAGGGCATCGACGCGGATCACATCGGCACGACCGGCGGCGGGGGTTTGACTGTTGAGGGTATCCTCACCATATCCATTGCAAAGCTGAAGGAAGCGCACGAGAATTGGTTCCCGAACTACATGGCCGCTTCATGAGCGCCATGAACGGGAAGTGAGTGCGGGAAGGATAATAACAGATGCCCATGGATGCGAATGAGATCGAGGCCCTGATCAAGGCGGCTTTGCCTGACGCAAAGATCGAGATCCGCGATCTGGCCGGCGACGGCGACCACTACGCAGCCAATGTCGTCTCGGAGGCCTTCCGCGGCATCAGCCGGGTGCAGCAGCACCAGCTTGTCTACAAGGCCCTGAAGGGCAACATGGGCGGCGAACTCCATGCGCTCGCCCTGCAGACCTCGGCGCCGGACTAGGCCCGGCCGGGCGCCCCCTATCACGCCGGCAACGGACGGCACCGGAATTAACAAGGACGGAACATCATGAGCATCCAGGACTGGATCAAGAACGAAGTCGAAACCAACGATGTCGTGCTCTTCATGAAGGGCACGCCGAATTTCCCGCAGTGCGGGTTCTCCGGCCAGGTCGTGCAGATCCTCGATTATGTCGGCGTGCCCTACAAGGGCATCAATGTTCTCGAGGACGATGATCTGCGCCAGGGCATCAAGGAATTCGCAAGCTGGCCGACCATCCCGCAGCTCTACATCAAGGGCGAATTCGTCGGCGGCTGCGACATCATCCGCGAGATGTTCCAGAACCAGGAACTGCAGGCGGCCTTTACCGAAAAAGGCATCGAGGTCCAGCAGAGCGCCTGACGGATCGGGTCTTTTCGTTTTCCATATGCGCAAAGGGCGGACGCCTTGTCCGCCCTTTTGTTTTTCGCCTCCTCCACATTTCTCCACACGTGGACCGGCCGTCCGGACCCGGCAATTTTTGCCGATCACCTCGAATCGTCTATCATGAACCCAAGGTGAATGCCGGATTCAGGGTGAGTTCAGTCGTGTACCGCCATTCTCCGTTCATGACGCAGAGGACGATTGCCGGTTGACCGGCAGATCGCCAGGGACACGGGAACGGGGACTATGAGGATTATCGCAGTTGCAGTCGCGGCAGCCGCACTGGCCGGAGCGGTCTACGGCACGGCTTCCGGCCAGCAGAAAGACACCGACCTGAGGCGCATCGACTGCTCCCGGATGACCGTATTCGCGCCCAAGAGCGGATCTTCCGCCGATGACGTGTGCCGCAGCTACGGCGGCGTGGCGAAGATCGGCGCCGCCCCCTCCGAGACCGGACTGGTGATCCTTGTCCGCAATCAGCCCATGGGCGGCTTTGACGGCCACACCACGGTCCGCTGAGGCCTTTCAGACGTCACTCGGCGGCAAACAGCTTTGCCGTCATCGCGAGGCTCGCACCGCAAGGCTCTTCCGCCTCGCCAACTCCATCCGCACCTGAACCGCCGGTCGGTCGCAGATTGATGAAGTCATAAAGCGAGCGGTCGAGCAGGTGCGACGGCCGCGTGTGGGAGAGCGCCCGCGCCATGACCCCGAGCCGGCCCGGAGACTGCCTTTCCCAGCCCTGCAGCATCCGCTTGACCTCTTCCCTCTGCAGCCCGTCCTGCGAGCCGCACAGGTTGCACGGGATGATCGGAAACGCCATCCCCTTCGCGAATTTCCCGATATCGCTTTCCGCGGAATAGGCCAGCGGCCGCAGAACCAGCAGATCGCCTTCGTCGTTCACCAGCTTCGGCGGCATGGACGCGAGCCGTCCGCCGTGGAACAGGTTCATGAAGAAGGTTTCCAGGATGTCTTCCCGGTGGTGGCCGAGCACGATTGCCTCGCAGCCCTGCTCGCGGGCGATCCGGTAGAGAATGCCGCGCCGGAGCCTGGAACACAGCGAACAAAAGGTGCGATGGGCCGGGATCTTGTCCGTGACGATCGAATAGGTATCCTCGCGCACGATGATGTGCTCGATGCCGTTTTCCTTAAAGAACTGAGGCAGCACATGGGCCGGAAAGCCCGGCTGCGCCTGGTCCAGATTGCAGGCGATCAGCTCGACCGGCAACAGCCCCCGCCACTTCAGCTCCATCAGCACCGCCAGCAGCGTGTAGCTGTCCTTGCCACCCGACAGGCAGACCAGCCACCGCGCCGGCGTGCTTCCCGTCTCCTTCGGCAGCATCCCGAAATCGTCGATCGCCTGGCGCGCCTGGCGCAGCAGCCGCTTGCGCAGCTTCTTGAACTCGACGCCTGCGGGCGCGTTGCGGAACAGGGCCGGAATATCCGCAGCACTCTGAACCGCGCGCGAACTGTCGTCGATCTCTGCGTCCGGCAAGGACGTCTGCTTTTCCATGTCTTGTCCCGGGCATTGGGGTCCGTATCCGCCGCTCAATATCGGAATGGCGTAACCGGGGCAAATTTTCTTTTGCCCCGGGTGGATGGTTGTCGGGATTTCCCATAGCGAAAGCCGCAGACCGTCCCTCCCGGACTCCGTCATGCCATGGCTTGACCCATTGCTGTCCGGTTTAATGTTGGGCTTCTCATATATCTCGTTTGAAAGATTGAAGAATTTCAGATCGTTTGGCTTAGAGACACGCGATGATCTCCCCGTTTGTCGTCCCGGTTTGACGCGGCAGCGGCAAGACCGGGATCCAGTACACAGTGTGGTCTGCGATTGAAAAAGATAGCAGATTCAATGAATTACTGGATCCCAGCCTTCGCTGGGATGACAACAAACTCTCAGATCGAGCGGATTGCCATATCCAGTCAAGCTCAAACCGGACAGCAGTGGGTCAAGCCCGAGGATGACGGTTTGAGATTGAGGCAAGGCCCTGCCGTTTCCGACAGCCCGCTTATTTCAGCGTTTCTTCGAACAAACCCAGCATGGCCGACCAGGACCGCTTGTCGGCGGCTTCGTTGTACTGGAGGTTGTCCATGCCGTAGGCGCCCGCATCCGGGTTGGTGAACCCGTGGCGTGCCCCGGAAAAGATCATCATTTCCCAGTCGGCACCCGCCCGGTCGAGCCCCTTCTGAAAGGCGTCGATGCGGTCCGCGGGAATGAAGGCATCGTCCCGGCCGTGCGCGATCAGCACCTGCGGCTTGATCGACGTCACCGCCTCTGGCGCCGGCGGCAGCGATCCGTGGAAGCTGACGACCGCGTTCACATCCGCGCCCGCATAGGCCATCTGCATGACGGTCGCGCCGCCGAAACAGTAGCCGATCGCGGCCACCTTGCCGCCGTCCACATTGTCCTGGGCCTTCAGCACGTCGAGACCGAGCTGGGCCCGGGTGCGCCAGGCGTCGATATTGGACGTGATCTGCTTCATCCATTCGCCGGCTTCGTTGCCGTGGGAGGTGACCTTGTCGTCGCCGTACATGTCGAGGGCGAACGCCACATAACCTTCCCTGGCGAGCGCTTCGGCGCGCGACTTGGCATAGTCGTTCAGTCCCCACCATTCATGCACGACCAGAACGCCCGGCTGCTTGCCCGTCATCGCATCGTCCCAGGCAAGCACGCCCTTCAGGACCGTGTCGCCGTCCTTGTATTCAATCGTCTTCGTCTGGACTTCGGCACGGGCCTCGAAAGCCGTCAGGCCTGCCCCCTGGACGAGAACCAGTGCAATGGCCAATCGGTACAATTTCTGCATTTCACATCTCTCCCAAAACAATGTGCCGGCTGGATCTTCAGTGTGCGGCACTTCCAAACGTGAAAATCATGGTCTGCGGATGGACGGGCACGTAGTGTCTTTCCCACGGACTTATGTCAGCAATTCGTGAAGGCAAGCGGCCGGACAAACAAAAACCCCGCCGGAATGCGGCGGGGTCTTCGTTGCGATAAATTCTGCCGGAGACGGTGACCCGTATCCTTCGCCTGATCAGCGGGAGTAGAATTCGACCACCAGGTTCGGTTCCATCTGCACCGGATACGGCACGTCGGAGAAAGCCGGAACCCGGGAGTAGGTCGCGGTCATCTTGTTGTGATCGGCATCGATGTAGTCCGGCACGTCGCGCTCGGCGGACTGCACGGCTTCCAGAACCAGGGCCATCTGCTTGGAGCGGTCACGAACTTCGATCACGTCGCCCGGGCGGACCCGGTAGGACGGGATGTTGACCCGCTTGCCGTTCACCTTGACGTGGCCGTGGTTGATGAACTGGCGGGACGCAAAGACGGTCGGCACGAACTTGGCGCGGTAAACGATGGCATCCAGCCGGCGCTCCAGGAGGCCGATCAGGTTTTCCGAAGTATCGCCGCGCATACGGGACGCTTCATCGTAAACCTTGCGGAACTGCTTTTCGGAGATGTTGCCGTAATAGCCCTTCAGCTTCTGCTTGGCGCGGAGCTGAACACCGAAGTCGGACAGCTTGCCCTTGCGGCGCTGACCGTGCTGGCCGGGGCCGTATTCACGCTTGTTTGCCGGGCTTTTCGGACGACCCCAGATGTTTTCGCCCATCCGGCGGTCGATCTTGTACTTTACGCTATGGCGCTTCGACATCGCGGTTTCCTTTGTTTCGCGTTGTTCTTCTACTCAAGGAAACGCGCCCTCCTTTGTCTCTCTTCCAGGCGGATCCGAAGAGGAGAGACCGACAGGGACCCGGCTAGACTGCGCCGGCCGGATGCCCACGGGTGCGTGTGTTCCGGAAGCACAAGGCTCCCGGATCGCGGCGTGTTACCCAAAGCGGGACGGAATGTCAATCATCCTCCCGGGTTTCCGAGGAATTTCAACCCTTTTACAACCGTGAATCAGTGCACCCAGTGCATTTCACGTGGCCCCCAGACGGCTGAAATCGCGGATTTCCGCCAATTATCGATAATTCGGCAAACTACCAGCGGTAGAATTAATGCATTCATTTAGGAATTTTTAAGTGCCTGTCCGCAGTATCGCGCCAATTGTTACACTGTCAAAATTCAGGATATACCCGATCGCCCGACAGGCGGTCGGATTCTTTCTGGGTCCCGTCCGGAGGCAGCACATTGAGCCCCGCCGTTCAACGCACGCTGGATAATTTTGAGCAACTGCGCGAAACAGCCGCCCGCGGTTTGGCGGTCAATCATATTGTCAGCACCGTCACATATGCCTTCCAGCCGATCGTCGACCTGGGCAGCGGGGTCGTCTATGCCTATGAGGCCCTGGTCCGCAATCTCGATGAACTCGGCGTCAGCTGTCCCGAACAGCTTTTCGATTTCGCTTTCAATGCCGGCGTCCTGCCCGAACTGGAATACCGCCTCTTCGAAAAGGCGCTGGCCGATTTCGGCCACCTGCCCATGGCCCGGGGCACAAAGCTGTTCTTCAACATAGACGGCCGGAGCCTGGGCCATGGCGACGATCCGCGAATGAGGCTGGACGATGCCCTTCCCGGGTTCGGCCTGTCACCCAGCCAGGTCTGCCTCGAGCTTTCCGAACGCCACAAGGACGCCTATTGCGACATTACCGATCACGCCCTGAGCAACCTGCGCCAAAGAGGCTTTCTGCTGGCGCTTGACGATTTCGGCCGCGGTTTTTCGGACCTGCGCCTGCTGCACGATGTATCGCCGGATCACGTCAAGATCGACCGGTTTTTCCTGAGCAGTATCGATACCGATCCCCGGCGGAAGATGTTCGTGACCACCGTGGCCAACCTGGCCCACGTGCTCGGAGCGCGCGTGATCGCGGAAGGCGTGGAAACCGAACGGGAATACAAGGCCTGCCGGGATGCGGGCTGCGACATGATACAGGGCTACTATGTCGCCAGGCCTTTCATCCGGAAAACCGAAGCCAGGCTGTTTTACGACCATATCCGCGGTCCCGTCTTCGACGGCAAACGCCAGGAGGAGGAAACCCGGATCCGGAACGAACTCCTGGAGCTTCCCACGGTCCCCTTCGACGCCTCCATGCGCGACCTGCTCGATCTGTTCGTCAGCGGCCAGGATATCAGCGTCATTCCGGTAGTCGATTCCAGCAACGAACCGCGCGGACTGATCCACGAACGCGACCTGAAGGCCTATCTCTATGCGGGCGGCTCGGACGAGGCCGACTACGATGCGGCCCTGGATCTGCCGCTCAGGAGCTTCGTGCGCTCCTGCCCGATCGCGGATATCGATTCCAATGCGGACATGCTGCTGGTCACCTTCGCCTCGTCGCTGAATTCCGACGGCATCCTGATCACCCAGAACTTCCGCTATGTCGGCTTTCTCTCCGCCACGTCCCTTCTGAAGATCATTCACGAAAAGCGTCTGGAGGAAGCCCAGGACCAGAACCCGCTGACCCGGCTTCCGGGCAACGGCGCCGTCGACCGCTTCATCATCGATGCCGCCCGGCCGCGCGCCACCATGCGCCACCTGTGCTATTTCGACTTCGACAATTTCAAGCCCTTCAACGACACCTACGGCTATCGTCAGGGCGACCGGGCGATCATCCTGTTCGGCGAGCTTTTACAGCGCTACGTGACCGGATCCGGCACCTTCCGCGGCCATATCGGCGGCGACGATTTCTTCGCCGGCTTCCTCACCGGCGACCAGACCGAGATCGCGGCGCGCATGCTGTCTCTGAAGCGGGCTTTCAAGTCGGACGTGGAGAGCTTCTACGAACCAGAACACCGCGACCAGGGTTATATCGAAGCCGTGGACCGCTTCGGCTCGAACCGCCTGTTTTCGCTCCTGGACTGTTCGATCTCCATTGCGTCCCTGCTGCCGAACACGACGCTGCATCCCGACCAGCTCAACGAGGCCATGGCGGCGCTGAAGCGGGAAGCCAAGCGCTCCGACGACGGCCTTGCGGTCAGAACGCTCGATGCCTGCGAAACCGTCGACGTTTCAGAGAGATAATCCGAATCCTGCGAGAAAGCGTCTGAGTTCGGGCGTACATCTGCCGGACGTGAAGACTGCGACGTCCTTCTTGCGCGACGGCGCGCTGTTCATGTCGCCCTCCAGCACCCGGCAGGCCTGACGGGCGATCGCCTCGGCCGGGTCGAGCCAGTCGACCGGCCAGGGCGCCAGGCGCCGGAACCGGTTGGTCAGGAACGGATAATGGGTGCAGGCAAGCACCACGATATCGGTCCGCCGGCCGTCCTGTTCCAGAAAACAGTCCCTGATTTCGCCGATGAGATCGTCATCACCGACCGCCTGCCGGCGCATGTGCCGCTCCGCCAGTTCCGCCAGCCTGTCGGATCCGACCAGGCGGACATGGCAGCGGGCGGCGAAGGTCTCGATCAGCGAGCGCGTGTAGGCCCGCCTGACGGTCCCGGGCGTCGCCAGCACCGAAATGAGCCCCGAGCGTGTCTGTTCCGCCGCCGGCTTGATCGCGGGCACGGTGCCGACGAAACGGGTGTCGGGATAGGCCGCCCTGAGGTCGGCGCCTGCGAGCGTGAACGCCGTGTTGCAGGCAATGACGATCGCTTTCGGATCATGTTCGCCGATCAGGCGCCCGAACAGTTCCAGAAGCCGGGCCTTCAGCGGCTCCTCTTCCCAGGCCCCGTAGGGAAAGCCCCCGTCGTCGGCCACGTAAAGCAGCCGCTCATAGGGCAGCGCCAGGCGGACTTCCCGCAAAACGGTCAGCCCTCCGATCCCTGAATCGAAAACGAGAACCGGCCGGTCTGCCTGGGTCATCTGGATCAGCTGTCCTTCGTCTCGTCCGTTTCGTCGGGCCGCGGGCGCGTCCGGCGTTTTTCAAGCGCCGCCACGACCCCGCGCAGGGCGCGGACTTCCTGGTCGGAAAGCTGCGCCTTCTGGAAGATATTGCGCAAGGTTCTGACCATATGAGGGCGTCTTTCGGGCGGCCGGAAGAAAGTCACGCCATCGAGCGCACCTTCCAGGTGTTCGAAGAAGCGGAACAGGTCATCCTTGGAAGCCGGCGGGTTTTCCTCTTCGCTCAGGCGGAAGGGCAGCGCGCCGGAGGTCGCCGTCTTGCGCCATTCATAGGCACAGACCAGCACGGCCTGGGCGATGTTGAGGGAAGCGAACTCCGGATCGACCGGCAAGGTCACGATCTCGTCGGCAAGCGCCACTTCGTCGTTGTTGAGCCCCCACCGTTCCCGGCCGAACAGATAGCCGGTCGCAAGCCCCTCGGCGCCGAGACCGACCGCCTTTGCCGCCGCTTCGTCCGGCCCGCGCACCGGCTTGGCGACCTCGCGCGAACGGGCCGTTGTCGCATAGACGAAGCTCAGGTCGGCAATGGCGGCCTCGACGCTGTCGAACACCTGCACATGGTCGATCACATGGTCCGCCCGGCTGGCGGCGGCCCGCGCCTTTTCGCTCGGCCAGCCGTCACGCGGATTGACGATCCTGAGATCGGTCAGGCCGAAATTCGCCATGGCGCGCGCCGCCGTGCCGATATTCTCGCCAAGCTGCGGCTCGCACAGGATGACGGCGGGCGGCTTCACCGCCACCTGCCGCGCCTCGTCGCGGATATTTGCGTTTCTGCTCATGGAAGGGGCATGTAGCCGAAGGCCGCCGGATTGGGAAGGGGGCATCGGCCCGCCGCGGCTTTGGACACACGGCTTTCCGCCGCCCGCTCAAGGCTCTAGCTGCTTGTAGAACACCGTCGTCGCCTCCAGTCCGCCACGGGCGGCTTGCGCATAGCCGGGAATGACGCCGACGCGGCTGTAGCCCGCCTTCGGATAGACGCCTTCCGCCTTATCGCCGGTCACCGTGTCGAGCACCAGCAGCGTCCGCCCGAGCGACAGCGCCATATCCTCCACTGCCGCCAGCAACCGGCGGGAAAGCCCCTGCCGCCGCGCCCGCGGATGCACCATCAGCTTGGCGACCTCCGCCCTGTGGCGGCCGTTGTCCTGGGGGGCAAGTTCCAGCATCACCGTCCCGGCGATGCTTCCGTCGATACGGGCGACCAGAAGATGCCGCTCGCCGGCGCGCAGTCCGGCCAGCCGGCTCCGCCAGAAGGCGTCCGCCTCTGTCCTTTCGAACGGCAGCACGAAACCGATCCCGGCCCCGCCCTGGACACAGGCCCAAAGCACCTCGCTGAGCGCGGCAAGCTCCGCTTCCGCCGTGTCCGCGGTCAGGTATTCGATCGGTGGCGAAGGAGAAAAGCCAGGTCTTGTCATGGCGTGATCACGCAAAGAATGTAGCGCGCGTCCTCCGGACCGGGCGCGCGGTAGCTGTTGCCGCCGGCCAGCTTGAAACGGAGGCAGTCTCCCGCCTCCAGCACATGGGACGTCCCGCCGAGCACCACTTCGAGGCGCCCGGAGCGAAGCAGAAGATGGTGCTCCAGGCCCGGGATCGGCGTATCGGAGTAGGTCACCTCCCCGCCGGCGGGAAGCCTGCCCTCGATGACGGAGCCCTTGTAGCCGGTCCTGGCCGGGGAAACGTTTCGGCGCCGGAAACCGGTCCGGGGGTCACGCCATTCCTGTTGACCGGCGCGGGAAACGAGATCCTCGCCGGGGTCCTCCAGTCCGGAAAACAAGCCGGCCATCGGCATGCGATACGCGGCCGCGAGTTGTCCCAGCACATGGGCGGTCGGACTGGTCTCGCCCCGCTCGATTCGCGACAGGCTCGCCCGGCTGATACCGCTTTTTTCGGCAAGCTCTTCCAGCGACCAGCCCCTGGCCTGCCGGAGAAGGATCAGCCGTGCCGCAAGCGCGGTATCGACCGGATGGGTGTCGTCGTTTCTCATATTCGGGAATCAATCCCGAATATGAGAGAATTGCAAGCCCGATCGTGCAGCCGGGCGACCGGTGTCAGACGCGGGAGAAGACCGCGCTGGCGTTTACCCCGCCGAAGCCGAAGCCGTTTGTCAGAATGTGGTCGACCTCGCGCGCGATCGCCTTTCCCGGAATCAGTTCGAACCGGGACACGGTCTCGTCGGGGGTTTCCAGATTGCGCGACGGCGGCAGCAGGCCGGAGGTCAGCGCCTTGACGCAGGCGATCGCCTCGACCCCGCCGGCCGCGCCGAGCAGATGACCGAACATGGATTTGCTGGAGGAAACCGCCAGGTCCCTGTCTCGTCCGGCAAACAGGGAAACAAGCGCGGCGATTTCGGCAGCATCGCCCACCGGCGTGGAGGTCGAATGGGCATTGACGTAGCCGATATCCTTCGGCTCCAGCCCCGCCATCCGCAGCGCCCTGCGCATGGCGCGCAGCCCGCCTTCTCCGTCGGGCGGCGAGGCGGTCACGTGATAGGCATCCGCCGTCGTGCCGTAGCCGGCAACCTCGGCAAGCGGTTCGGCGCCGCGCGCCCGGGCATGCGCTTCGCCCTCCAGCACCAGAATACCGGCCCCCTCGCCCATGACGAAACCGTCCCGGTCCTGATCGAACGGGCGCGAGGCATGGGCGGGATCGTCATTGCGCCGGGTGGACATTGCCTTGGCCGCGGAAAAACCGGCCATTGACACCGGGTCGATGCAGGCCTCGGTCCCTCCGGCCACCATCACCTCGGCCTCGCCGCTGCGGATCAGGCGCACCGCGTCGCCGATCGCCTGCAGGCTCGCGGCACAGGCGGTCACCGGCGCGCCGAGCGGCCCTTTCAGACCGTGGCGGATCGACACCTGGCCGCTTGCCAGATTGGCAAGGAACGACGGCACCACGAAGGGAGACACCCGGCGCGGGCCGCGCTCGGCAACCAGCCGGGCCGCAGCCGTCATCGCCGGAAAACCGCCGACACCGGTGGCGATGATCGTTCCCGTCGCTTCCTGGTCCGCGGCCTTTTTCGGAAACCAGCCCGCCTGGGCCAGGGCCTCGTCGGCCGCGGCGATGGCATAGTGAATGAACCGGTCCATGCGCTTCTGTTCGCGCGGCTCCAGGTACTTGTCGACATCGAAGCCTTCCGGATCTTCAGACGCCGTCGGGACCTCGCCGGCAATCTTGCAGGCGAGTTCGTCCGTGTCGAAGCGGGTGATTTGCCGGATGCCGTTCGCCCCGTCGCAGACCCGTCGCCAGTAGGCCTCAAGTCCCACCCCGAGCGGCGAAACCACGCCCATTCCCGTCACAACGATCTTTTTCATAAGCCCTCCAGACTGTGTAAATACACACTTCAAATTCCAGTTTGACCGCCTCGACGACTTCCAAAGCGTTTGCCACCCGGCCCGAAACCGGGACCTAAACCTTCGACAGGACCTTCAATGACCTGATGGTGTCGTGGAAGGCCTCAACGCCCATTTCCTCCGCGAGATCGGCCTGCGCCTTGCGCCAGAACGGCAGGGCATCCCCAACCAGCTTTTCGCCTTTGGCGGTCAGCTCGTAGACCTTGCCGTTGCCCCGGTCCGCTTCCAATACGCAGACCAGTCCCTTCTTCTGCAGAAGCGCGATGTTGCGCACCAGCGTGGTCCGGTCCATGGACCCGAGATCCGCCAGATCGCCCGTCGTCTTGCCCTTGCCTTCCCGGATATGGGTCAGGGCGGAGAACTGAGCCGCCGTCATGCCCATCTTGCGGGCTTCCCGGTCATAACGCCGACTGACCGCGCGCGCCGCGCGGCGAACGTTAGCCAGCATGCAAAGCGAGAAATCATCCTTGGTCATGGTTCTCTTTATCTGTGCATATACACAGCTCGGTCAAGAGCCAATCATGCCAACCGATCCGAACGCGCCGAACAGACGTGTCATTCCACGATCCGTCAGCTATAGTGGCGTCCGTCTGGTATTTTTCATGATCTGCCCTTGCTCAACCAGACTGCGGAGGCCTCAATGACCAACATGTCCCGGGATGTTCAGAACCTGAAACAGAAGATCGAACACAATTGGGGCTGGATCCTCGCCCTCGGTATTATTTTGGTGCTTGGCGGCATCATTCTCATCGCCGCCCCGCTTGCTTCCTCGATTGCGGTCACGTTGCTGATCGCGGCGGTTCTCGTGGTCGGCGGCGTGTTCCAGATCATCCAGGCGTTCCGGACCCAGAACTGGTCCGGGTTTTTCTGGAGCCTGATCGTCGGCGTCATCGCGGTCATCGGCGGCATCGTGATATATACCAACCCGCTGGCCGGCACCTTCGCGCTCACCCTCGTGATCGCGGCGGTCTTCATCGCCCAGGGCGTCAGCCAGTTGCTGCTCGCCTTCAAGATCAGGCCCCATGCCGGATGGGGATGGGTTGCCTTCGCTGGTGTGATCGCCATCCTGGCCGGCTTCATGATCTGGTCCGAACTTCCCTCATCCGCCGCCTGGGCGCTCGGGCTGATCGCCGGCATTTCGGTCATGCTCAACGGCTGGAGCTATATCGCGATCGCCCTTGCGGCCAAGGCGATGAAGTCCTCCTGACCGGGGAACCGGACGACACCGAAAACGGATTGAGTTGAGGAAGGCAGGAGGCCGGTTTCCGCTCCCATGTCCGAACGGACCGTTGCCAACGCGAAGGGCTTTGTTAGCATTTGCACAAATCCTCCCTTTGCAGGGGGTGGCTTTTGATTGCGTACATCGGTATACAAACCCGCAGCGCCTGCCTCCCAGGGCCTGCATTTTCCTATCGCAACGCACGAGGTCTCAGCGAACCATGGCGAAGATCAAGGTAGACAACCCGGTCGTCGAGCTCGACGGCGACGAGATGACCCGGATCATGTGGCAGTTCATCAAGGACAAGCTGATTCATCCCTATCTCGACATCGACCTGAAATACTACGACCTCTCCATCCAGGAGCGTGACCGCACCGACGACCGGATCACCGTCGACGCGGCGAACGCCATCAAGGAACACGGTGTCGGCGTGAAATGCGCCACCATCACGCCGGACGAGGCCCGGGTCGAGGAATTCGGCCTGAAGCGCATGTACCGCTCGCCCAACGGCACGATCCGCAACATTCTGGGCGGCGTCATCTTCCGCGAGCCGATCATCATGCGCAACGTGCCGCGGCTTGTGCCCGGCTGGACCCAGCCGATCATCGTCGGCCGCCATGCCTTCGGCGACCAGTACAAGGCCACCGATTTCCATTTCCCCGGCAAGGGCAAGCTGACCATCAGGTTCCTCGGCGACGACGGCACCGAGATCGAGCATGAGGTGTTCGACGCGCCGTCGGCCGGGGTCGCCATGGCCATGTACAATCTGGACGACTCCATCCGCGATTTCGCCCACGCCTCATTCAACTACGCGCTGCAGCGCAAGGTGCCCTGCTACCTCTCCACCAAGAACACCATCCTGAAAACCTATGACGGCCGCTTCAAGGACCTGTTCCAGGAGATCTACGACGCGGAATTCAAGACGAAGTTCGCCGAGGCCGGGATCTGGTACGAGCATCGCCTGATCGACGACATGGTGGCCTCCTCGCTCAAGTGGTCGGGCGGCTATGTCTGGGCCTGCAAGAACTACGACGGCGACGTCCAGTCCGACACGGTGGCCCAGGGCTTCGGCTCGCTCGGCCTGATGACCTCCGTCCTGATGAGCCCGGACGGCAAGACCGTCGAGGCGGAGGCCGCCCACGGCACCGTGACCCGCCACTACCGCATGCACCAGAAGGGCGAGCAGACCTCGACCAACCCGATCGCCTCGATCTTCGCCTGGACCCGCGCGCTGGCCCACCGGGCCAAGCTCGACGGCAACGACCGGCTCGCCCGCTTTGCCCGGACCCTGGAAACGGTCTGCATCGACACCGTCGAAAGCGGCTACATGACCAAGGATCTGGCGCTTCTGGTCGGCCCCGACCAGGCCTGGCTGACCACCAACGGCTTCCTCGACAAGATCGACGAGAACCTGCAACGGGTGATGGCCGCCTGATTGCCGCAAACAACCCGGACCATTCAGCAAAAGGCGGCCGCTCGGGCCGCCTTTTCCGTCTTTTCGGGCATGCAAGGAGGCACTATTCGCGATCGGGTGCGGGGACCGGGAAGGCGGTACGCCCGGGTAACGCCGGCAGGCAACCGGCCCCGTGTCAGCGGTCCTTCTCACCGTCCGTTTCCGGGAACAGTTCGGGCTCGGAAGCGGCTTCTTCCTCGTCGGACGGATAGACATCCGCCATCGCCAGTTCTTCCTCGGCCAGATCGCCAAGAATGCGGTGGCCTTGTTTCGCCCGTTCTTCCGCTTCCTGCAGGATCTTGTTTGCAAGCGGCGGATTGCGGTCCATCAGCTGTTGTAGGGCAAAGGCCTCAAGAACCAGAAGATCGCAGTCGTGATAGGCGGTGACCGTCGTCTCCCTGAGCCGCTGGTGGATCAGGGCGAGTTCGCCGAAAAACTCGCCTTCGCCCAGATAGACGGACTGTGCCTCGAACTTGATTTCCACCTCTCCGTCGGTGATGAAATACATCTTGTCGGCCATGTCCCCCTTCTCGGCGATGACGACACCGGCACGGACCTTCTGCGCCTTGAGAAGCTTTGCCACATCCGCGATCTCGGTCGCCTTCAGATCCGCGAACAGGGGCACCCGCGCCACCATCGACCAGGTAACGACGAAATCCCGGCTGTGGATCTCGCGGGCGAAGGCGGAGGCAATGATACCAACCGGCAGGGCGATCAGACCGTATCCCATGAGCATGACGACGCCTCCGATCACCTTGCCGATGTTCGTGACCGGCACGACATCGCCGTAGCCGACGGTCGTCACCGTCGCCAGGGCCCACCACATCGCCTCGGGAATACTGGACAGCTTGTCCGGCTGGACGTCATTTTCGACGAGATAGAGCACGGTCGCGGCAAGCAGGACCACCCCGAAGATGATCACGGTCGACCCCATGAGCGCCTGTCTCTCCGACGCCACCGCGGAAAACAGCGACCGGAGCGCCGGCGAATAGCGCGCCAGTTTCAGGAACCGGAGCAGCCGGAGGACAACGACGGTGGTCACGGCGGTATTCGCCTCTAAGAAAACCAGCAGCAACGGCAAGACCGCGATCAGGTCGACCATGGCATCGATATGGATGGCATAGCGCAACCGCGAGAAGACCGGGCCGTAACGGCGCAGCGGCGGATGCAGATCCGCGACATAGAGCCTGAGCAGATATTCCACCAGGAAGATCACGCCGGTGATGAGCTGCACCAGTTTCAGGATCCCCCCGAAGGAGGCCTGAATGGCGGGGACGGTTTCGACGACCGACAGGGTCACGCTGATGATGATCAGAAACACAAGAATTTCGCGGACAGCCCGGGCGGCCGCGCGCTGTTTTCCCGTATCTTCGAGAATATTGTAAAGCGTTTGCTTGAGTTCTGCTCTTGTCACGCTTTTCGGTCTTTCATCGGCCGGTCGTTTTTTGCGGAAACCGAAGTAGCTGCCCGCCGCAACGCAATTCTTTTTCCCAGGATACCCTGGGGTTTGCAAAGTGACTCTTAACCGAAATGAAAAAGGCGGACCGTGTGGCCCGCCCTTTCCTCAAATAATGCCCGGTTACAGAACCCTGGTGGCTCAGAGACCGGAAAGATAGGCCTCGATCGCGGCGATCGCGGCCTCGGCCTTCGCGCCCTCCGGGCCACCGGCCTGGGCCATGTCCGGACGTCCGCCGCCACCGCGGCCGCCAAGCGCTTCGGACCCGAGCTTGACCAGGTCGACCGCGCTGACCTTGTCGGTCAGATCCCCGGTGACACCAGTGACGATTGCCGCCTTGCCGTCTTCCGAAACATTGATCAGGACCACGATGCCGGAGCCGAGCTGCGCCTTCGCATCGTCGGCCAGACCCTTCAGGTCCTTCGGGTTGATGCCCTCGACCACGCGGGCCATCAGCTTGAACGCGCCGGCCTGCCTGGCCGCACCGCCGGTCTCGCCGGATCCGCCGCCACCCATGGCGAGCTTCTTCTTGGCATCCGCCAGTTCCTTTTCCAGCCGCCTGCGGTCTTCCACCAGCTGGGCGACGCGGGCCGTCACATCGCCGGCACCGACCTTCAAGAGCGCGGCCAGTTCGCGGACCCGCTTGTCCTGCTCGTCGAGATAGGCCCTGGCCTCGGCGCCGGTCAGCGCCTCGATCCGGCGCACACCTGCGGCAACCGCGCCTTCGGAAACCAGCGTCACCAGGCCGATATCGCCGGTCCGGCGCACGTGGGTTCCGCCGCACAGCTCAACCGAATAGGCCTTGCCGGCCTTTTCGCCGTGAAGGGCGGTTCCCATGGAGACCACACGGACCTCCTCGCCGTATTTCTCGCCAAAAAGCGCCATGGCGCCGCTTTCGATCGCGTCATCGACCGCCATCAGGCGGGTTTCGACGGGCGCGTTCTGCAGCACGATCTCGTTGGCGTAGCCTTCCACGGTTGCCAGTTCCTCGTCCGACATGGGTTTCGGATGGGAGAAGTCGAACCGCAGGCGGTCCGGAGAAACCAGCGATCCCTTCTGGGCCACATGGGTACCCAGGACCTCCCGCAGGGCTTCATGGACCAGGTGCGTCGCCGAGTGGTTGGAGCGGACGGCGCCACGGCGGACATGGTCGACCACGAGCTCAAGGGCGAGGCCGACCGTCAGCCTGCCCTCCTCCACGGTCACCGCGTGCACGAACAGCCCGTCAGCCTTCTTCTGCACATCGGTCACCCGGACCTTGACGCCGGATGCAGTCATGACGCCGGCATCGCCGACCTGACCGCCGGATTCACCGTAAAACGGCGTCTGGTTCAGGATCGCGAAACCGGACTGGCCTGCGGAGATTTCGGACACCTCCGCGCCGTCGGCGACAAGGCCGGTCACGACGCCCTCCGCCTTTTCCGTTTCGTAACCGAGGAATTCCGTGGCACCCAGCTTGTCCTTCAGCGCGAACCAGACGGTTTCGGTGGCCGCTTCCCCGGACCCGGACCAGGCCGCGCGGGCTTCCGCCTTCTGCCGCTCCATCGCCGCGTTGAAGGCATCCGTGTCGACGGTTATGCCCCGGGCGCGCAGGGCGTCCTGGGTCAGATCAAGCGGAAAACCGTAGGTGTCATAGAGCTTGAAGGCGGTTTCCCCGTCCAGTTCGCCGCCTTCGCCGAGGTCCGCCGTCGCGGTGTCGAGCAGGCCGAGGCCGCGTTCCAGCGTCTTGCGGAACCGGGTTTCCTCCAGCCGCAGGGTCTCGGTGATCAGCGCTTCGGCGCGGACCAGTTCCGGATAGGCCCGGCCCATTTCGCGGATCAGCGCCGGAACCAGTTTCCACATCAGCGGCTCGCGGGCGCCGAGCAGATGGGCGTGGCGCATGCCGCGGCGCATGATCCGGCGCAGGACGTAGCCGCGGCCCTCGTTCGACGGCAGCACGCCGTCGGCAATCAGGAAGCAGGTGGAGCGCAGATGATCGGCAATCACCCGATGGCTGTTGCGGGCAGCTCCTTCCGCGTCGATCCCGGTGGCGTTTTCCGACGCGGCAATCAGGGCGCGGAACAGATCGATGTCGTAGTTGTCGTGGACGCCCTGCAGCACGGCTGCGATCCGCTCGATGCCCATGCCGGTATCGATCGACGGCCTCGGCAGGTCGTGGCGCCCGGCCGCGGTCTGCTCGTACTGCATGAAGACGAGGTTCCAGATCTCGATGAACCGGTCACCGTCTTCCTCCGCCGATCCGGGAGGACCGCCCCAGATCTGGTCACCGTGATCGTAGAAGATTTCCGAACACGGGCCGCAGGGTCCCGTGTCCCCCATGGTCCAGAAATTGTCGGAGGTCGGGATCTTGATGATCCTGTCATCCGAAAGGCCGGCGATCTTCTTCCACAGGTCGAAGGCCTGCTGGTCTTCCGAATAGACGGTGACCAGGAGCTTGTCCTTCGGCAGGCCGTATTCCTTCGTGATCAGGTTCCAGGCAAGCTCGATCGCCCGGTCCTTGAAATAATCGCCAAAGGAGAAGTTCCCCAGCATTTCGAAGAAGGTATGGTGGCGCGCTGTATAGCCGACATTGTCCAGGTCATTGTGCTTGCCGCCGGCGCGGACGACCTTCTGGGCGGTCGCCGCGCGGACGTAGTCGCGCTTTTCCAGTCCGGTGAAGACGTTCTTGAACTGGTTCATGCCGGCATTGGCGAACATCAGGGTCGGGTCGTTGCGCGGTACCAGAGGACCGGATTCGACAATCGTGTGATCGTTCTTCTCGAAATAGTCCAAAAACGCTGATCTGATTTCGTTTACGCCGGTCATTCGGTGTCTTGCCTCGATCGTAGCTCGGTTCTGGCGGAGCGGCCCCGCAGGTATTCTTTTTCCCGGCCGGATCCTTGATCGCCGGGTCGAAGCAGCCTTTTAGCTTTCGGCTCAACGGCTGTCCAGAAAAGCCAGCGGATGAAAGGCCATTCGCCATGAAATTCTTATGACAAATGGAAAAACCTCCGGAGCTGGCTCCGGAGGTTTGAATTCTTCAATGAACCGGTGTCGGTCGGGGCGCGGTTTATTCCTGATCCGCAATGATGCCGCCGTCGTCGTCCTCGCCGCCGTTCGGATCGATGATCGCATCCGCGATCAGCCCCGCGTTCTGGCGGATCGCCATTTCGATCTCCGCCGCCAGTTCCGGATTTTCACGCAGAAACTGCTTGGAGTTCTCACGGCCCTGGCCGAGGCGCTGGCTGTTGTAGGAAAACCAGGCGCCGGACTTCTCGACGATACCGCCCTTGACGCCCAGGTCGATCAGCTCGCCCATCTTGGAGACGCCCTCGCCGTAGATGATGTCGAATTCCACCTGACGGAAGGGAGGCGCAAGCTTGTTTTTGACAACCTTCACGCGGGTCTGGTTGCCCACCACCTCGTCGCGGTCCTTGATGGAGCCGATCCGGCGGATGTCCAGACGGACCGAGGCGTAGAACTTCAGCGCGTTGCCGCCCGTCGTCGTTTCCGGAGAACCGAACATCACGCCGATCTTCATGCGGATCTGGTTGATGAAGATCACCATGCACTTCGACTTGGAGATCGAGGCGGTCAGCTTGCGCAGGGCCTGGCTCATCAGCCGCGCCTGCATGCCCGGCAGACTGTCGCCCATCTCGCCTTCTAGTTCCGCCTTCGGCGTCAGGGCGGCAACCGAGTCGATCACCAGCACGTCGATCGCGCCGGACCGGACCAGCGTGTCGGCGATTTCAAGCGCCTGCTCGCCGGCATCCGGCTGGGAAATCAGGAGGTCGTCGATATTGACGCCGAGCTTGCGGGCATAGATCGGATCGAGCGCGTGTTCGGCGTCGATGAAGGCGCAGATCCCGCCCTCTTTCTGCGCTTCGGCCACCGTATGCAGGGCCAGCGTGGTCTTGCCCGACGACTCCGGACCGTAAATCTCCACGATGCGGCCGCGCGGAAGGCCGCCGATGCCAAGCGCGATATCGAGCCCGAGCGATCCGGTCGAAATGGACTGGATCTCCACGGCCTGGCCCTGGCCCAACCGCATGATGGACCCTTTGCCGAAGGCCCGTTCGATTTGCGATAGCGCCGCATCGAGCGCTTTGGTCTTATCCATCTGGTTGCTTTCTACGAGACGAAGTGAACTTTGTGACATGGCTCCAGCTCCTTATTCCACGATGGACCCGCCGTTTCAAACTTTGCCTTTGTACCACTTTTGTTCTCATTTCGCAAGTTCGCGGAAACAATTGAAAATAATGATGGAAGTTCAATATGTTCGCCAGATGTTCCGTTCTAGGTCAAATAGATGTAACGTTACGTCAGTTTTGAATCAGTTTCCGGTATGTGGAGAATCGCGTCCATTGCCGGGAACGCCGCGGATTGCTAGGTCATGCACACATGTCCGCCACGCCCGCCTCCACCGGAGATGAAATGCCCGACAGCTCTTCCCGGCCTGCCGGTCCCGTCTTGTGCATCGGCGCTGTTCACTGGGACAGTCTGGCCCGGGCCCGCCGTCCGATCGCGGCGGACACTTCAACGCCATCGGACATCCGCCAGGCCCCCGGCGGTGTCGCGGCGAATGTCGCCCGGGCGCTGGTCCGCCTCGGTGTCCCGGCAACCCTGTGCGGCGTCGTCGGCGACGATGTCCCCGGCCGCGCCCTGAGCGAACAGCTGGGCCGCGAAGGCATCTCCCTGCGCCTTTGGGAACGAAAGGGCATGGTCACCGGCCAGTATCTCGCGCTCCACGACCCCGATGGCAGCCTGGTTGCGGCCAGCGTCGACGATCGCATTCTGGCGGAAGCGCCGCTTGAGACGTTTGAGGCCGAGTTGACCTCGCTGGCGACAGAAACGCCGGCAAACGCCCTGTGGTTCGCCGATGCCAATCTGCCGGCCGGCATCCTGACCTCCGTCGCGCGCCATGCGCCACCCGGCCGCCTGGCCGCAGACGCGGTCTCCGTGGCCAAGGCCGAACGGCTTGCCGGGATCCTTGGACAGATCCGTTTCCTGTTCGCCAACCGGGCGGAAGCCGCCATCCTCGCGGGCTGTCCGCGAACGGCCCCCTTGAGGGACATTGCCGGCCGCCTGCACGGGATGGGCGTGTCGGCAGTCATCGTCACCGACGGAACCGCGCCTGTCCTGGCATCCGACGGCACCGGCGCCAGGCAATACCGTCCCGAAACGGTCACCATCCGCGATGTGACCGGCGCCGGAGACGCGCTGATCGCGGGGACGCTGGCAGGCCTTGCCCGCGGATACGGCCTGTTCGAAGCCGTCCCTTGCGGCATGGCCGCGGCGCGCCTGACGGTCCAGACCGCAGGCGCCGTTTCTGAGGAATTGTCGTGGCCTGCCCTTTCCGGCAAACCTGACTGCGATCCCACTTGATCAAGAGCGCCCTGATGGATCATATCCCGTCAGCCCGTAGATTCCGACAGCAAGAGGCCCCACGTGACCCGTTTCGAGATGATCGCCATTAGCGCTGAGGTCCAGGCCGCCCTTGCCGAGGGCCGGCCTGTGGTGGCGCTGGAATCCACCATTATCACTCATGGCATGCCCTATCCGGCGAATGTCGAGACGGCCCGGCTTGTGGAAGACGATGTCCGGGCGGCCGGCGCGACCCCCGCCACGATCGCCGTCATGGACGGCCGTATCCGGATCGGGCTGACCGACTCGGATCTGGACCGCCTGGCCGGTGCGGCGGACGTCATGAAATGCTCGCGCGCGGACCTGGCCATTGCCATCTCGCAAGGCCGGATCGGCTCAACCACCGTGGCCGCGACCATGATGGCCGCCCACGCGGAAGGGATCCGCGTCTTCGCCACCGGCGGCATCGGCGGGGTGCACAAGGGCGCGGAGGAAAGCTTCGACATTTCGGCGGACCTGGATGAGCTGAGCCGCACCCCGGTCTGCGTCGTGGCCGCGGGCGCCAAGGCCCTGCTCGACCTGCCCAAGACCCTGGAAGTGCTGGAGACCCGCGGCGTGCCCGTCATCGGCTACGGAACCGATGAACTGCCCGCCTTCTGGTCCCGGGAAAGCGGGCTTGCCGCCCCCTACCGGATGGACAGCCCCGAGGAAATCGCCGATCTGTTGCGGGTGCGGGCCGTCTTCGGCGATCACGGCGGCGTCCTGGTCGCAAATCCGGTGCCGGAGGCGGATGAGATCCCGCGCGCGGAAATGGCAGGCTACATCGAAACCGCGATCGCCCGGGCGGCCGCGGACAACATCCGCGGCAAGGCGGTGACGCCCTACGTCCTGTCGGAGATCATGGACCTCACCGGCGGCCGCAGCCTGCAGACCAATATCGGGCTCGTCCGCAACAACGCCCGGCTTGCCGCGCAAATCGCCGCCGCATTGTAGCCTTCTTCCGCGCGAGACTGTCGCAAGCGGGTAACAGGCCCGTGCAGAAGGGGTTTGCGCGCCGGTTAAGTCGTTGACACTCCGGGCCAACCCTGCCCTATTTGACGCGCTGCGGCATGACATCGCTTCCGTCGATGCGGGAATATGGGCCATGGCCTGCAGCCAGCGAAGGAGGCTTGCAAATGGCTGACACGCCGACGACGGAATCAAGCACCACCACGGAAACGACCTCGGGGGCCATCACCCCGCTTCAGTACCTCGACCGGGCACTGGCATCTCTGCGCGATCTCGGCATCAGGCCGGAAACGGAAGCCGACGCGCCGATCAATGCGCTGCTGGAACAGATCTCGGACCTGTCGCCCGACAAGATCCTGATCATCACCCGCACCCTCGGGCAGGCATCCAACTTCAACGAAGTGGTCCGCACCCAGGTCCGGCAGATGGACATCGGCGAGCGCTACGAGGAAATCACTGAAAGCTTCAATTCCATCCGCGACGACGCCAAGGCCCTGGTCGACCAGCTGGCCGACGGCCGGATCTCCTTTACCGAAAACCTTTCCAACAAATGGCGCGACATGCGCCGCGGCACGATTTCCGACCGCTTCGACGACATCCGGGACACCTACAAGGACGTCGCCCGCGCCACCAAGGACCAGATCGAGCGCGAACAGACGATCCTGGAAGCCTATCTCGATTTCCGCGGCGCCCTGAAACAGGCCGAGGTTTACGCGCTGGAGGTTCTCAAGGTCGCCACCGACCGGCTGAATTCGGCAAAGGCCGAACTGGAAGCAGCCTCCAACGAGGTCGCGGCGTTCACTGGCGACGATGCCGCCGCAAAGGCGAAGCTGGAACTCGCCCGCGACGAAAAACTCCGCGGGATGCAGGATGAGGAGAAGCGTTACCAGGTCGCCAAGGACCTCTCCGACAACCTGACCATCGGCTACAACACGTCCGAGATCATCATGGCGCGTCTGATGCAGACGACCAACGCCAAGGAACGGGTCTATGCCCAGTCGGTCAGCTTCTTCTCCACCAATGAATCGGTGCTGACGGCGCTGAACGCGTCCTTCACCGGTCTGAAGGGCCTGCATGAATCCACCGAGACCCTGAATGCCATGAAGGAAGGCGTCAACAAGAGCCTGGAAACCCTTGCCGAAATCGGGGATACGGTCCAGAAGGAAGCCCTGAAAGCCGGCTACGGACCGACGGTTCAGGCGGCATCGGTGAAGAAGCTGGTTGATTCCGTTGTCAATTTCCAGGTTCAGTCGCGCGAGATCATCAACGAAATGCGCGAGATGTCGACCAGGAACTCGGAGGAAATCCGGACCGCGGTGGAAGACGGCAAACGCCGGCTCGCGAAACTGGCGGCTGAAGGGAATGCCCTGAAGCACTGATTGAACGGTTTGCCGGAGCGCCAAGCTCCGGCAACCGCCCAACGGAGTGAAGCGCTGAATGGCGGAAAAGGCCGACGCCCCCCTCGACGACCTGATGATGGCAATGGATGTCGTGGACACCCTGCGCCACGACGAGCAGCTCGTTGCCAGGGAGCTGGGCGCGGAGGACCGGGACGAGCGGATGATTGCGCGCCTGCGCGAGATCTACGCCTCCCAGGGCATCGAGGTTCCCGACCATATCCTGCAGGCCGGCGTGGAGGGGCTGAAGGAGGACCGCTTCGTCTATGCGCCGCCTGCGGCCGGTTTCATGCGCCTGCTCGCGCGGGTCTATGTTTCCCGGCTGACCTGGTCCAGGTGGCTGGCCGGCGCGGTTCTGGCCTGCGTTATCCTCGCCGCGGGCTGGCAATTCCTGGTCGTGGCGCCCCGGGAACGGGCGGCGGCCGCACTTCAGGTCGAGCTGACCCGGGACATTCCGGAGGCGCTGACCTCGCTCTCCGGCAGGATCGCGGGCCTCGGCCCGGAAGAACCGGCGCTGGAAGAAGCCCGAAGGCTCGCAAGCGCCGGCAGGACCGCCGCCGAAGACGGCAAGGTCGAGGCCGCGCGCAAGGCCGTCGCCGATTTGCGCGCCCTCGCATCGGAGCTTGCCGCCGTCTACGAGGTCCGCATCGTCTCCCGCCCGGGAACACCCACCGGCGTGACCCGGATCCCCGAGGTCAATCCGAACGCGAAGAACTACTATCTCGTCGTGGAAGCCGTCGGACCGGACGGCAAGGTCGTGGAACGGACGATCAAGTCCGAGGAAGACGGCAAGGAAAAGACCGTCACCATCTGGGCCCAGCGCGTTCCAGCGTCGACCTTCGACAAGGTGCGCAAGGACAAGGAAAGGGACGGTATCGTTCAGGACAATCTGCTGGGGACCAAGGTCCGGGGCAAACTCGGGGTCGACTGGAAGGACGCGGTTGAACAGGGAGCCATTACGACATGGTAGGTTCTTCCGGTTCTGACACTGTCAGGAGCTTTGCGTCATGACCTTGACCGGACGCCAGGCTCTGGGATCGATCGAGCAGGCTCTTGCCGACCTGAGGCGCGAGGAGGCCGAACTGGTCAGCCGCATCGACCGCGCGACCCGGTCCCTCGCCGACCTGCAGACCCGGCAGGGAGACGCCTACCGGGAGCTGGCGCGGTTCCGTCTCGACAACCACGCCGCCGATACGCTCGACAGCCGTCTGGACAAGGCCGCGCGCGAAGCCAGGCGCCTTCTGGAAAAACGCGCCTCCGACCACAAGGTCCTGTCCGATCAGCTGCGCGAAAAGGAAACCGCACGCTCCGAAAGGCAGAAAAAACGCGAGGCCCTGGCCCGGGAACGGGAAGACGCGGCCACCCGCATGGACGCGCTGATGGAAACCGTCGACAGCCGGCTGGAAACCGACGCCGGCTTCCTCGCGCAGAAGCAGAGAACGGAACAGGCGGCCCGGACCGCGGAAGCGGCCGCGGCCAAGGCGGAAACGTCCGAACAGGACCGGCTCGAAAAGAGCAAGGCGTATGAGGACGATCCGCTGTTCATGTATCTGTGGCGCCGCGGATACGCCACGCCCGAATACGACCGGCGCGGCATCATCCGCTCCCTCGACGGCTGGGTCGCCGGCCTGATCCGGTACCACGATGCCAGGGCCAATTACGCCATGCTGACCGGGATACCGGAACGGATGGCGAAACACGCCGAACGCTGCGCGGAAGCCGCCAGGGAGGAAGCGGACAAGCTCGCCGACCTCAGCCGCAAGGCCATGTCCGAAGCGGCGGGCGAGGATCTGGCCGGCAGGATCGACGAACTGTCCGTCGGGATCGCCGCGCTCGACACCGAGATGCAGGCACTGGACGAATCCATCGGCACCCTGTCCGGATCCCTCCAGGAATATGCCGAAGGCGAGGACGACAATTACAGGAAGGCGGCTGACGAGCTGTCCGCGTCCCTGAAGACGGACGAACTGGAAGACCTGTGGCGCCACGCGCTCGACACACCGTCGCCGGAAGACGAGAAGATCGTCCGCCGGATCGAGGACCTGCTTGAACGCATGGAGCAGGTGTCCCGGGAAATGCGCCAGGACCGCGAATTGCAGCGCGACATTTCAAGGCGGCGGGCGGAACTGACCGAGGTCACCCAGAAATTCCGCCGCAGCGGCTACGACGACTGGGATTCGACCTTCTCCGACAGTTCGCTCACCACGGTCCTTCTGGGAGAACTCGTCAAGGGGGCGATCAGCGGCGCCGAGTACTGGGCCCGGGCGAAGAAGAGCCACAAGCGCCGCAAGCCGCGCGGCGGCCGGATCGGTTTCCGCCACGGCAGCGGTCTGCCGCGATCCATGGGAGGCGGCTTTTCCGGCCGCGGCCTGGACGGTCAGGATGCGGACACCGGCGGCGGGTCCGGGGGCTTCGGCGGTGGCGGTTTCAGGTCCGGCGGCGGCTTCGGCGGCGGCGGTTTCAAGACCGGCGATACCTTTTGACCGCCTCAAGGGTACGGACCCGCGCGCACCCACAACCGCTGGTGTAACCAAATTTCAACCATGTTTATGGCTACCCTGTAGCGATCGAGGTTCCACCGGTTGCCCCGGAAACGAAGGACAGCGTCATGCGCAAGCTGCTCATCCCTGCCATCCTGATGGCCCTTTCGGCCTGTCAGTCGTCGACGCAAAGCCCGTCCCGGCCGCAGCCGACGCTCGATGTTCCGGACGGCGCCCAGAGCGTGACCATTGCCGCCGATCCGACCGCCGTCCGCGCCGCCCTTGTGGCGAGTGCCGCGGAAAAGGGAACCCCTGTCGTCCAGGACGAGCCGAACATGGTGGTCATGGAACGTCAGATGACCGGCGAGAATCCGGCGCTCGATACGGAATTCGGCCCCTCCGACAACGGCCAGCGGGTCATACGGATCCGGGTGCGCTTTACCGGTGACACCTGCAGGACCGTCGCCGTGCAGGACCTTGCGGTGATCAACAACACCCGCACAGCCCTGGAACAGAGCTTCGTCCTGCCCGGCAACCCCAATACGATGGAAAGCCTTCGGGGCCTGAAGGCGCGCGCCGAACAGAACAGCCCCTGCCCGAAACTCTGAAACGGCGTTGGAGCCGGACACCCTGTTGAAAGCTCACATCTAGCTCGACAGGACTTCCTTCACCGTGGTCGCCAGCTGCTTCAGCGTGAAGGGCTTCGGCAGGAAGAAGAATTTCTCGTTTGCCGGCAGGTTTTCCTCAAAGGCGTCTTCCGCGTAGCCGGAAACGAAGATGATCTTCAGGTCGGGTCGCGTCTTGCGCAGTTCCACCAGCAGGGTCGGCCCGTCCATTTCCGGCATGACCACGTCGGAGACCACGAGATCGACCTCGCCGCCGGTCTCTTCCATCACCTCCAGGGCTTCCGTTCCCGAACTCGCCTCGTGCACGGTGTAGCCGCGCGAGGCCAGCGCCCGGGCGGCGAAGGCGCGCACGGCCTCCTCGTCCTCCACCAGCAGGATCGACGCCGAACCGGTGAGGTCGGCGACCTTTTCCGGTTCCGCCTGCGGTTCCGGCCGGGTTTCCTCCTCCACCGCGGGAATGTACCTGGGCAGGAACAGCCGGAAGGTCGTGCCCGCGTCGACCTCGCTGGTGCAGAAGATGAAGCCGCCGGTCTGCTTGACGATGCCGTAGACGGTGGAAAGCCCGAGCCCGGTCCCCTTGCCCACCTCCTTGGTGGAGAAGAACGGATCGAAGATCTTTTCCATGACCTCCGGCGGCATGCCGTGGCCGGTGTCCTCCACCTCCACCAGGGTATATTCCCCCGGCGGCATGCCGCGGGTGTTCTCGAACTGGGTGGATTCGGCTTCCGCGACGTTCCTTGTGCTGATGGTCAGGCGCCCGCCGTCGGGCATGGCGTCGCCCGCATTGACCGCCAGGTTGACGATCACCTGCTCCAGCTGGTTGAGATCGGCCATCACCGGCCACAGGTCCCGGCCGTGAACGACCTTCAGGTCCACCTTCTCGCCCAGCAGGCGGTCGAGCAGGATGGAAAGATCGGCGAGCACGTCGTTCAGCTCCAGCCTCTGCGGCCGGAGCGTCTGGCGCCGCGAGAACGCCAGCAGCTGGCGCACCAGGCCCGCGGCCCGGTTCGCGTTCTGCTTGATGTTCATGATGTCCTGGAACGACGGGTCCGTCGGCCGGTGGCTGGCAAGCAGCAGGTCGGAGAACCCGATGATCGCGGTCAGGACGTTGTTGAAGTCATGGGCGACGCCGCCGGCGAGCTGCCCGATCGCCTGCATCTTCTGGCTCTGGGCGAACTGGGCCTCCAGTGCCCGCTGCTGGGTGGTTTCCAGCGCATAGACGATGGCGGCCTCGCCGTCGCCCTCGCCCTCCTGCACCGCCGAGACATAGAAGGTCGCCGACCTCGGATCGTTGCCGGCAGACAACGGAATGTCGATCGGAGCGATCTCCCCGATCCCGTGGGCCGCGGCCTTGAGCGCCTTGGACAGTTCCTCCCGTCCGCTTTCGGCGACATAGGCCTCCAGCTTGGGCGATTCCTCGTTGAGATCGATAGCCCCGAACAGGCGCAGGAACGGCGCGTTGGTGCGCAGGACCCGGCCGTCCTTGTCGAGCGAGGCGATCGCGATCGGCGTGTTGTTGAAGAAGCGGGCAAAGCGCACCTCCGCCGCCCGCAGGGCTTCCGACGCCTCCTCCCCGCGCGACCGGTTGAGGACGAGCGTCCGGCTGTCGCCGGGCTGGCCGTTCTCGCCGAAAGGCACCCGGTGCAGCAGGCGGACCGGCAGGCCCCTGCCCTGACGGGTCACGAAGTCCAGATCGAAGGTGTCGCTCTTGACCTCCCCGGCCTGCCCCTTGATGGAGCGGATCAGCTCCGCCCCGTCGCCGCTGACAATGGCATCGAGATCCAGCTCGCCGACCTCGAACTGCGCCAGATCGTAGCCGAGCCAGTCGGCCAGTGTCGCGTTCAGGTAGACGATCCGGCCGGTGCCGTCGCAGGAGAAGAACCCGGCCGGCGCATGATCCAGGAAATTGATGACCCGCTGGAGCTCCTGGAACGAGTTTTCCTGTTCCGCCCGGTCCCGGGTAATGTCGGCGAGCTGCCAGACGGTCAGGCGGCGGCCGCTGCCGCCGTCCTTCGGGCTGACCGACAGCGGCCGGATTGTCACCCGGTACCAGCGCGCGCCGCCTTCGCCGCGGCCGAGCGGAAAGGGCATGCGGATTTCCTCCTGGGCCCTTCGCCCGTCACGCATGGCCTGGGACAGGCGGAATATGGCGTCGGCCGCATCCGGATCGCTTGAAAAGACGCGCTCCAGCGCGCGGACTTCCGCAGCCGTTCCCGCCCCCGTCAGATCCGCATAGGCCTGGTTGGCATAGATCAGCCGGCCTTCCGTGTCGGTGATCAGCGCGCCGTCGCCGAGGGTGTTGAGAAAGGCGGAGGCGATCGGATTGCCGCCCTGGCGGGAAGACAGTTTCAGAAAGCCGATGGCGCCGGCAAACAGGCAGAAGACGCCGACGACGGCCAGGATGCCGAGCAGGCCGAGGACGAACGGCTGCGCCTGCGCCTTGTCCATCACGGCAAAGCCGGCCGCGGCGCCGACCAGCACGAGCGCCAGCACGATCAGCAGCCAAATGTTGCCGGTGCGTTCCGGCCGGTCGATCATCGGCTCGCGCGGCGCGCCGTCCACGTCATTCATCCTGTTACTCCCTGGCCCGAATCGTCCTGACGGGCCCCGTCCAGCATTCTGCGCATTTCAGCCAATTTCAACCGCTCTCGGGCTCCCGCTCCGAGCCAAAGCCCATCAATCCCCTGTCCGTAGGTGCCGACGGCGCTAATTCGCCCGCCAGTTGGCCCGCTTGCGCATCCGGTAGACGAAGCCGATGACTTCGGCGACGGCCTTGTAATGGTCTTCCGGAATTATCTGGTCGATCTCGACGGTGGCGTAAAGCGCGCGCGCCAGAGGCGGATTCTCGACAATCGGAATATCGTGCCCCTTGGCCACTTCCCGGATTTTCAGCGCGATCGCGTCCGTGCCCTTGGCAAGACACTGGGGCGCGCCCATGCCGTCCTCGTATTTCAGGGCCACCGCGTAGTGGGTCGGGTTGGTCACCACGACCGTCGCCTGGGGCACGGCCGCCATCATGCGCTTGCGGCTGCGTTCCATGCGCAACTGGCGGATCTTGCCCTTGATCAGCGGATCACCTTCCGTCTGCTTGTATTCTTCCTTCACTTCCCGCATCGACATGCGCTGCTTCTTGAACCATTTCTGGCGCTGATAGAGGAAGTCCGCGGCCGCCACCACGGTCATCACCGCCAGAACGGCGCCGAGCAATTGCAGAGACAGCACCCGCGCCTCTTCCAGCAAGACCTTGGGGTCGGAGAAAATCATGACTTCGGCCTCATCCCTGTGAGGCCACAGCACCGCGCCCATCAGCGCGCCGACGATCGAGATCTTTGCCATGCCCTTGGCGAAGTTGACCAGGCTTTCGGCGGAAAACAGCCGCTTGAAACCCGACATCGGCGATATCTTCGACAGTTTCGGCTTGATCGTTTCGGCCGTGAACACCAGCTGGTGCTGGATCAGGTTGCCGGCGACCGCCATCAGCACCAGGGCGAGCAGGGGCAGGCCGATGATCAGCGCGACCGACTGGCCCGTATCGCGCCAAAGCGCCTTCAGGGCAAAGCTGTCCACGGGAATCTGGAAGGCATGCTCCATGTAGCCTTTCATCAGATGGCCCAGGGATGCCGCGACGTCCGGCGAGAAAATACCGATCACCATCGTGGTCCCCGCAAGCGCGAACCACGTGCTGACTTCCTGTGATTTGGGAACGTCCCCCTTGTCATGCGCTTCCTTCAAGCGCTTTTGCGTGGGGTCCTCGGTTTTCTCCGCATCATCGGTATCGTCGGCCATAGCGTTCCCTTAACCCGCCGTGAACATGCCGAGCGCCGTTTGGAAATGATCCATGTAGAAGGTCATCAGGGCGCCGAGCAGAACGAGCAGGAGGGCCATCCCGATCACGATGTTCACGGGCATGGCGATAAAGAAGATCTGCATCTGCGGCATCAGCTTGTTGAGCAGGCCGAGGCCGAAGTAGAAAACGATGCCGACCACGATGAACGGCGCGGACATGCGCACCGCGATGGAAAACACATGCGCGACCGTCTGGCTCGCCATGGCCGCGAGATCCCCGACGGGCAGCCACTGGCCCGGCGGAAACATCGAGAAGCTGTCATGCAGCGCCGAAATCACCAGGTAATGGCTGTCCGTGACAAAGACCAGGGTCATGCCGAGGATGGACAGGTAGTTGCCGAACAGCGCCCCCTGTTGACCGGCATTGCCGATGTCCGTGCCCAGCGCGAATGCCATTCCGGACTGGCTGGCGATGATCACCCCTGCCGTCTGCAGGGTGAAGGTCACCAGTTTCGCGCACAGCCCCACCGCGAAGCCGATGGCCAGTTCTCCGCCGAACAGGGTCATGAGCTGCAGCAGATTGCCGGTGAGATTCGCCGGATAGGCCGCGGAACCGGTCGGATAGAGGACCAGCGTGAGCGCCAGCGCGACCGTCAGCCGGAGCCGTGCCGGGATCGAGGTCTCGCCGAGCGCCGGCATGATCATGACCATGGTGCCCAGGCGGGCGAACATGAGCATGAAGACCGCTGCGATTTCCGGCAGAAAGGAAAGCTGCAGCGTCATGCCGTCAGACCTATGACGTGGTCAGGATCAGTTCGCCGATCCGCGCCATGAACGCGGACAGCGTCTGACCCATGAACGGCAGGGTGATCAGCAGGGTAATGAAAATCGCGAGGATCTTCGGCACGAAGACCAGGGTCATTTCCTGAATCTGGGTGAGGGCCTGGAACAGGGCGATGACCACGCCCACGACAAGACCGACCACCATCGCCGGACCGGCCACAAGGATCATGGTCCAGACGCCTTCGCGGGCGATATCGAGCACTTCACCGCCGGTCATGTGGACTTTCCCCTGTGTCGAAGGTCAATGGGCCGGTCAGATCGGCATCCGCATGATTTCCTCGTAAGCCGAAATCACCCGGTTCCGGACCGTCACCATCGTTTCGAGTGCCATTTCGGTTTCCGAGATTGCGGTGACCACGTCAACAACATCCGTCTTTCCTTCCACAAGACCGATGGACTTCTGGTCGGCGTCCCGGCCCTTGTCGACGACGGTTTCGACTGCGTCTTGAACCATTTGGCCGAAATTGAGGCTGTCGCGGTCCGGCTTGAGCTCCTCCGCCCCCGCCGTCGGCTGTGCCAGCCTCGCGGCCATCTGATAGGCATTACTTGCAATGGTCGGTGTGGACATTGCGCTTCAATCCTTTCGTTGAGTCGCTGGCCTTTCGTTGAGTCGCTGGCCTTTCGTTGAGTCGCTGGCCTTGCGTTGTGTAGCTTGCTGCGTTTGCCGGCCCGGCCTACGCGCGCAGAATATCGATCGTCCGCTGCACCATCCGGCGGGTCGCCTGGATGACGTTCAGATTCGCCTCGTAGGATCGCTGGGCCTCGCGCATGTCGACCGATTCCACGAGCGTGTTGACGTTCGGCGTGCGCACGAACCCCTGGGCGTTGGCGGCCGGATGGCCCGGCTCGTAGCGCTCCTCGAAGGCCGTCTGGTCCTCGGCGATCCGGCCGAGTTCCACCAACTCAGCGCCGACTTCCTTGTCGAAGTGGCTCTTGAAGGTTGGGATCTTGCGCCGGTACGGATCCTCGCCCGGCGTCCGCCCGGTCGAATCGGCATTTGCGATGTTTTCCGCAATGACCCGCATCCGGCCGTTCTGCGCCTTGAGGCCGGCGGCCGACACGAACAGTGACTTGATCAGATCCATGAGGGTGCTCCCGTGCGTTCACTCAGGTCATGCATTCTTGGAAAGCGCGGTCCGGATCAGCCCGAGACTGCGCGTGTAAATGGCGGAAGCGGCCTGGAAATCCATCTGGTTCTCCGCAACCTTCATCATCTGCTCTTCGAGGACGACGTTGTTGCCGCTGGGCGTGGTCTCGAACATGTCCTTTTCCTCGACCTTGCCGGACTCGCGGGATATCATCGCGCCCGACAGATGCCCGGACCTGGTTCGCACGGTTTGCAGGCCGAAGTTCTCCCGCCCCAGATGATCGGCGAACTCGTAATTCTCCAGTTCCCTGGCCCTGTATTCGGGCGTATCCGCATTCGCGACATTCTCCGCCAGCACAGACTGGCGGACCTGGTGCCATTGCATTTTCGATTTCAGGGCCTGAAACAGGGGAAGGTCGGTTATGGCCATGCGAGTCACCATTTGTTAACGAATTAGGCAAACTTTGCCGGTCAGAAGGTTAACGAAAAGTTAACGACCCTCCCTCACCCCGGCCGCCCGCCTGCAGAAAACCGTGGAAGATCGGGCTCGGCTTTTGCAATTTGCACGATTTAACGCCCTGTTAACGGGCAGAAATTGCCCACTTCTGTTAACTTCGGCATATGAGGGGGATTCGATTGTCCGCGCTGCCGTTGCGGTAAAAATGCGGTGGATCAACGCGACGATCGGCAACAACAAGACTGCATGAGTTAGCGCGGCCGGTGATAAAGGCCCGTTTGGAGCGCCTGAGTTCGAGGGAAGTATGTACACTTGGATTGAAAATACCTTTGGTATTGGCGACGGATTGGCACGCGGCCTGGCTTTCGCAATCGCGCTCGCCGTCGTCTTGGCCCTGTTCGCGCTCTTTGTCTTCATCATCAAGCGCCTGGCCGGCGCGCGCAGCCTGTCGGTGAGAAGCAGGCAGCCGCGCCTTGCCATCATGGACAGCGCGAGTGTCGACACCAGGCGCCGGCTTGTTCTGATCCGCCGGGACAACATCGAACATCTGCTCCTGATCGGCGGACCGAGCGATGTGGTCGTGGAACAGGGCATTGTCCGCGGAGCCCCGCTTGCCGCCGGACACCCCCGCCAGCAGCCGGCCCTGACGAACGGCAATACGCAGATGCCGACCATGGAGGGGATGGCCGGATCGGTGCCCGTACCCGGCACACCGTTGCAGAGCCAGCCCCTTCCCGAGCCGGCCGCTCCTGCGGCCGCGGCAAAACCGGTTGAAGCGCCCCAGAGGACCGCACCGGCCCCTTCGGCTCCCCCATCCGCGCAACCGCCCGCCGCTTCGGTTTCTCCGCCCGCGGAGACAGCCCCTCAGGCGCCGGCAGCGAGAGCGGCAGCAAGCAGTGGCGGCGCCACCGTTTCCTCCCTGCGCTCAAGGCTCGGCGATCGGACCGGATCCCCCGACCAGGCGGACGGCAAGCCAGAGACGCAACCCACAAGGACCGGCGCGGCAATCTCCGCCTTCTCCAGGACCCTGTCGGCTATCAAGCCGCAGGAGGCCGGAAAAAAGCAGGAAACCGCCGCCCCCGGAAAACCCGAACGCCGGGAACCCCAGGTTGCCCAGAACGCCTCCGTGGCGGCCGGTGCCCGGACACCTCAACCGCCTCAACCGGCCGGCCAGACGGCAGAACGGCCGGCCGGCCCCGCTACCGCGGAAGAAACGCCGGTCGCCGGTATCGCTCGCCCGATTGCCAAGCCGATCCAGAACAGGCCGGCAGCACCCCGACCTGCGGCACCGGCCAGAACGGTAACGCCTCCGTCATCCGGTCCGGCGGCCAAGGCCCTGACCGCCTTTCCTCAAGGGGCTTCCGAGGGTCGCAAGGAGCCGGTGATGGCGGAAAAGCCGAAACCGGCCGTGGCCGCCGCCCCTGAAGCCGGAACCGCTTCGGCTCAACCGGCAGACGCCGCTCCGGCCGGAAAAGCGGACCAGTTGGCCCCTGAAAAGGCGCTCCCGGAAAAAGCGGCATCTGAAAAGACAGTAACAGCGGAACCGCAGGCCCTTCAGGAAGCGGAGAAGGCGGTCGTCCCGGAAAAAGCCGACAAGCCGGAAGGAGCCTCACCGGAGGCTCCGGCGGCCGAAAAGCCAGACGCTTCGGCCGCGAAGCCGGACGCCGCCGGAAGCCCTGCTGAGGACAAGGCCGGGGAAAGTGCCGGGATCAGGGCGGAAGAAGCCCCCTCCGCCGCATCCGGACAAAAGACACCGGAGAAGACACCGGAAACCGCTTCGGACATTGAAACCGCCGCAGAAGATGGCAGGCCCGCGGACAAGGACGGCAAGGCCCCCTCGCAGGTCGCCGCAGCCGACACCGGGCCCGACACCGGGCCCGACACCGGGCCCAACACCGGGGATGATGCCGGCGGGAAGCCGGAAGACGCGAAACTGGACGACAGGCAACCGACACAGGATGCGGAGACCAATCCGATAGAGGATGAAATGGCGAAGCTCCTGGATGAAATCCACGGAAATCAGAAAGCATGATCCCTCGTTTCGGCCGCACCTCCCGGCGGCTGACGCTTTTTACCGTTCTCCTCGGCGCCCCGGCGGTCGCGCTGCTCGCCGGCCCGGCCATGGCCCAGGACATAACGCTCGGATTTGGCGACGACGCCAGCCTGACCGAACGGGCGGTCCAGCTTGTTGCCCTGATGACGGTGCTCTCGCTGGCGCCGTCGATTCTGGTCATGGTGACGAGTTTCACCCGGATTGTCGTCGTTCTGTCGCTGTTGCGCTCCGCGATCGGGCTGCAGACGGCGCCGCCAAACATGGTCATGGTCAGCCTTGCCCTGTTTCTGAGCGCCTTCATCATGGCCCCGACCCTGCAGACAGCCTACAACGAAGGCGTGGAGCCGCTGGTCAACGGCGACATCGAGTTCAACCAGGCTTTCGAACGCGCCTCCGCCCCGTTCCGCACATTCATGCTGACCCAGGTGCGCGAGCAGGATCTCGCCCTGTTCCAGGAACTGTCCGGCAACCCGGCCCCGCAGACCCCTGACGACCTGGAAATGAGCACGCTCGTTCCCGCCTTCATGATCAGCGAGCTGCGGCGGGCCTTCGAAATCGGCTTCCTGCTCTACCTGCCGTTTCTGATCATCGATCTGGTGATTGCCTCAGTGCTCATGTCCATGGGCATGATGATGCTGCCGCCGGTGGTGATCTCGCTGCCGTTCAAGCTGATCTTCTTCGTTCTGGTGGACGGCTGGAACCTGGTGGCCGGATCGCTGGTCAAGAGTTTCGGCGGGGGATAGAGACGCCTTCCCGCCGGCACCGGAAGGCCGCTTCCGCCCGGGTCATGAAATCATTCAGGATTTCATCACCCGATTGGCGCTCCGCATCTAGCCGGTGGGTGCGGTCGCCGCCACCTGATCGCTGTTGTTTTTCTGCGGCGTCATGTACTGGCGGCGGTATTCGTCGAGAAAGGTTTCGAGCGTGTCGGTGTCCGCCAGCCTGTTGGCGACCTCCAGGAACTCCACGCCCTGGGCATCGATCGGCCTGGTCACCACTTCGAAGGCAAGGGCCTCCGGGCTGTCGGCCATCTTGGCAACATATTTGGTCTGGAGGCGGTTGAGGCTGAGCTGGTCTCCGGCCAGCGAATAGGCAATGCCCGCCCGCAGAATGTCCCGCCGTTCGGTCGCATCGAGCGGGATCGTATCGGACCAGCGCGATCCGTGCATGGCTTCCAGCTGTTCACCCGCTTCACGCCAGCTCTGCGCCGCCCAGAAAGTGTCCGCGCGCAGGCGGTCCACGTCGCTGCCGCGCATGTTGCGCACCAGCTCGAGGGCCAGGTCCGGACGCCCGCTTGCGGTCAGGGCCCGTGCCTCGACGATGTTCCGCTGGCGCTCCAGGGTGGACGGCAGGCTGGCCTGCCGGGTTACATTGAGGACCCGCAACGCCTGGTCCGGCTTGCGGTCCGCCAGGTACAGGGCGGACAGATCCGCCGCGATCTGCGCCCGCGCGGCCCCCTTCAGGCGGTTGTCCACCTGATGGCGCAGAAGTTCGATTGCCTGATCGAGCAGATCCACCTCCACCAGCCGCTTGGCAAGCAGGCGGACCATCTCGTCCCCCTGACGCCCGATCGGGGTCATTTCGCGGAAATCGTAGAAAAGCGCCAGCGCCTTGACCGGATCCATCTCGTCCGCCTTGCCGTCCAGGAAGAGCGACGCGAACATGCCGTTCATCTCCTCCTGCAGCAGCCGGGTCGTATCGGAATCCGGGTTCGCCTGCACGGCGGACTTCATGGCCTCGAAGGCTTCCCGGTATTGCCCCTTTTCCGCATAGAGCTGCGCCAGGAACCGCAGCGTCTTGAGTTCGATTTCGTCTCCGCGCCAGGAGGTGGCAAGGCCGGCCAGCTTGTCGATGGTGTCGTCGATGGCGATTTCACCGTCGCGATAGCGGATCCGCAAGGCCCGGTACTCGGCTTCGGCAGCCCGCGGCCGGTCATGGGACTTGGCGACGAAATCGAAAGCCGACAGCGCTTCCTGGGACCGGCCCGAGGCATCCGCGACCCGTCCGCGCAGAATGTCGTAGCGCGCGGCCTGCGAACTGGTCACGTCACTCGGCTCGATCTCCGCCAGGACCGAGTTCGCGACACCGAAGTCATTCGCCTCGACCATGGCCTGGGCCGCGGCGAGGTTGAATTCCGCCTGGATCGTCTTCGGATAATTGCCGACGACGGCCCGGCCGCGCGGCATGGAGATCCGGGCTTCCGTCCACTCGTTCAAGGCGACTGCGACAATGGTCTGCCACACCGCGGCGTCCGGGCTGTTTTTCAGGTCCGGACGGTTCAGGTGGTCATAGGCGTCCTCGAAGTGGTGCGCCATGGTTTGCGCCGCGCCCATCATCAGGTGATAGGAGCTGTCCTGGGCCAGGGCCGGATCCTCCTCGATGGCAAGACGCATCAGGCCCAGCGCCTCCTGGGCAAACTGGTGCGCCAGGTAGAACCGGGCGAGATCCATCCGCGCCTTCCGGCGATGCCCTTTCTGCGCCTTGCTCAGGTTGTCCTGAAGAATGTGCAGGCGGTCGGCGTAGGTGGCCGGGCCCTCCGTCGTCAGCGACACGAATTCCACATATCCCGGCTCGTTCGGATCGATGATGGAATTGAAAGCGCCCGTCCCGCCGCGCAAATGACGATTGGACAGGGACAGCCCGCCGGTCTTCTCGATGATGACGTCGTCGCCCAGAACCTTCATGCTGACACCGTCCGAACGCGGCACGATGGCAACCCCCTGCGCCGAACTCAGGACATCAAGGTCGACGAATTTCTGCGGCTTGAGCAGGCCCCGCGGCGGCCCGAAACCGGTAACGATGGAAACCTTGTCGCCGACGAACGGATCCTCGATCTCCCGGATATGCTGCGGGCTCTTGTACAGCACCCGCAGGACCGAGCCGCCGTCTCCACGGACATTGCGCTCCATCTTCAGCGGAATGGAGGGCTCCAGGATCATGTCTCCGATAACGAGGCTCCAGGCATTTCCGTCCAGTCCGACCGTCGCCAGCACCGGATCGTTCATGTCCATCCGCAGGATCTGATAACCGTCGCGCTGCTCGACATCGATATTGGCGGCCGTATCGGACAGAGCCGACACCATGCCCCTGACATCGATGGTCGCATCCGTATCGAAGACGAGCCAGATACTGTTGTTGCGGCGGAAGACCGCGCTGGAAACCGGGTCCACGAACGGAAACACCACGCGGACCGTATTGCCGATCCGCCGCGCCTCGGCGGAAACGAAGTTGCGCACTTCATCGGCGAAGTCATCGGGTGGGGTTTCCGGGGAATTTAGGATCTCCGCACCGCCGTTCGCCCGCCACACGTTCACGGTGCCCGGTTGATCCGACAGAACCACCGCAGGCGGAACCGCAGGACTTGTGCTCCTGTCGGCCGGGGCCATCTCCACCGGCACCGGCGCGGCCATTTCCAGCTGGCCCGCCCCATCCGGACGGGCCGCATCCGCAGTGCCGGGAGCAGGTTGGGGCTCTGCCGGCATCGCGGGGGTCTGGACGGCTTCCGCTGCGGCCTGCGCCGGTTGAGGCACACTGTCCGCCATCTGGTCGTCCGTTTCCCCGGACGCCGTTTCCGTCGTGTCGGTGGACGTTTCCGTCGTCGTTTCTGTCCCCGCACTCTCGCCGGCCTGTGCCGGCGCCGGTGCGTCGTCGGGCGGCGGAGCAGCGGCTGCGCTTTCCGGGGCACCGGCCGGCGCCATCGGCGCAGCCGCGTCGGCCATCGCGACCTGGTCTGCGTTGGCGGGCTTGGGCTTCGGCGTCAGCGGGGCCGGTTCTGCGGCCGCTGCCTGAGCGGGCTTTGCCGAAGCGTCATCACCTGCGGGCGCGGCGGCCGTCTGATTTGCAGGCGCCGCGGCAGCCGCCGCGTCGCCGGCGGCCTCGCTTTCCGGCGGGACGGGCGCCGAGGGGACGTTTTCTTCCGGCGGCGCTGCCGCCGGTTCGCCGGCACCGGCCGCTTCCGGAGCGGCATAAATGGGCACCATGGCCATCGCTGTCTCGTCCTGAACCGGCCCTGACTGGGTGTCGGGCTGGGTTTCGGGCGGGGACATGCTTCCTGCGGACGTGTCCGGTTCGCGCGCCGGCTGGGTGTTGCGCAGGCCGGGCGCGACGATCATCTGCTGCCCCGTGCCGCCGGCACCCGCATTCAGTTCCGCATCGACCTGCTCGTTGGCCGGGTCCCGCGGCTCCATCCGTTCGGGCGTGACGTCGATGACATAGGTCTGCTCTTCCCGGAAGGCCCGGATATCGACCGAGGGATCGATCCGCATCAGGAACTTCAGCTTGCCCTTGTCCAGGAACGACGTGGCATCCACGACGCCCTGGGGCAAATGCGCCCTCAGGTCGGACACGTCAAGCTGGGCCGGATGGTTGAACGTGACCTTGACGATATCGTCCTCGCGCACGAAGGCGGTATCGAACCGCACGGACCAGTCGAACACCAGCCGGGTGAAGGTCGGATGTTCGCCGATATGCAGGAGGACCTGAGGTCCCTCCTTCACCTTCAGCCTGGCCTGTTCCAGCGCCCGGACCTTGCGCATGGCCTCTTCCGCCCGCTTGGCGAGTTCGCGCACCACGTCATCGGGAAGTCCCGGCGGCAGGCCCTGCCAGTTGGAAGGCAGAATATCGACGAAGAGTTTTTCCCCCGCTTCCAGGGTATTGATCTGGAACTGGCCCTTCAGCGCAAACCGGATCGCGCTGCCGTCCGGATCGCGGCGGGCGATGGTTATATAGTCGCTGAGGTCGAGCGGGACGTCGTCGACATTGATGTCGATCGGGGTTTCGAAGGAAATCCTCAACACCCCGCCGGTAATGACGGCGTCATAGACCGGCAACAGGGTCCGGTCCTTGAAGGTCAGCACCATGCGGCCGTAGCCTTTCTTTGGCTCGACCTGAAGATCCACCGGTTCCAGGGACTGCGCCCGGGCGGCCGGCGAAACGACAACCTGGACCGATAGCGGGAACACACACAGGAATGCGGACACCAGGCCGATTGCCAGACGTCTTGACCGCTGGGGCGTCCCCTGCGTTCCTCCGCGATTCCAGATGTGCTTCAGCACAGAGATTTTCCTTCGGATGCCACCTGTTCTTAACGTTATTTTGACCGGATTAACGCGGCCTTACGCTGACTGCTGAAAAATGCCGGTTTCGGTCAGTTGGAGCGGATTTTCGGCAATTCGGCCTGCGTCTGTTTCGTATCCGCGGCAGGTTCATCCGTACTTCCGGCGATGGCGACCGTCAGTCGTTCCGCCGCATCCGCGGACATCTTGCCCAGGATGTCCGCCATTTTGCGCGGCTTCATCTGGCGCACCACCTTCAAAAGCACCGGCATGCTCAATCGGTCGAAGATGCGCGCAGCGTCCTTGGGCTTCATGCTTTCATACATGGTCACAAGGCCGGCGATCTCGCTTTCATCCTGCTTGCGTTTCTCCTCGACCGCACCCTCGATCCGTTTCTCGAGCTGCTTCAGCTCCTCCACTCGCTTCTGGATGCGCTCTTCCGTCGCCTGCAGGAGCTTTTCCCTGAGGTCGAGCTGCCCTTCCTGCTGCTCAAGGTCCTGCCGCCGCTTCCCGAGGCTTTCCAGCACGGCACGCTCGGCCGCGGATCCGCCGATTTCCAGGGATTCCGGAAGGACCGGCGGTTCTTCGGGCGGCGTTTCCCCGGCAGACTTCGCTTTGCCGCCCTTGCCGTCGGCCGGGGCGGATCCCGGCATGGCCACCGTCGCTTCGCCTTCGGGCGGCGTGTCCTGCGGCGTCTTGGCGGGTGCCGCCGAACTTTCGGACGCCGTCTCCTGGGCAACCGCTCCCTCGATCGGAGTGACCCCGGCAACCGGCCCGAGGACCAGGCCGAGCAGCTTCAGGACCAGCAGGGCGCCGGCCGAGACTCCAACCACGGGAAGCAGGCGAATGGTCATGCAGCGGAGCCTCCGGATCGCTTGCGGAACTGTTCAAGCCGCGCCGTTGCCTCTGCCGCCGCGCTGCGGATGTCGTCGGCCCGCGGCGCGCGTGCCCGGACGGTTGGCTCCGGCATGGCCGGAGCCGGCGCAGGCGTCATGTAGACCGGGGCCGGTGCGGGCTGCGGAGCTGGCGCATAGGTTTCCCGGTGCGCGGACGACCTGTTCGCCGCCTCGGCAATCTGGCTGATGCGGGTAAAGACCTCTTCACCCTTCACGACCTGAGCCGCGAGCGCATTCGACATTTTCTCCGCCTGGTTCAATCGGTTGCCCAGGGACTTGTCGGCCTCGTTCGCCGTGGCCTTCAATCCGAGGATAGCGCGCTCGGCAATTTCGGTTGCCGTCATCAACTCGGAGATCGTCGCCCTCAGGGTTTCTTCATCGGCACGTAATCTCTGCAGGCGCGAGTTCAAGATCCAGCAATACGCAATGGTTACCAAAAGCAGAATCGCGACCAGACCCTCGATGATCATTCCGACAGGCGGTGTGCTCATGGTGTCTCCATTTCGTTTTGCATGGCGCGTTCGAAAGCGGCCAGGGTCATCTTGGGTTTGCGCAGGTTCTTGGCGACTCGTATCGCGATCGAATCGTCGACCTTCCCAAGCGTTCCTTCGGTCAGAGGAACGTTGCCGCATTTTATCGTGACAGGTTCGGTCGGGTCGATGTCGAAAACCAATGTTTGCCCAACATCTAGACTGAGAACGCGTCCGAGCGGCAGATATGTCTCGTAAAGCACCGCATCCACCTCGACTTCCGCGGAGTGAATCTCCGTGGCGAGGTGTCCTTCCCAGATCGGATCGCGGCCGAACTTCTCCCCCATGAACATCTGGAGCAGCAGATCGCGAATCGGCTCCAGGGTTGCATAGGGCATCATGATCTCGACGGTGCCGCCGCGATCTTCCATGTCGATCCGCAGTTCGACCAGGATGGCGGCGTTCGCCGGGCGCGAAATCGCCGCGAACCTCGGGTTGGTTTCAAGCCGCTCGAGGTTGAAATGAACCGGTGACAGCGGCGCGAACGCCTGCTCGGCATCCTGCAGGATCAGCGCCACCATCTGCTGCACGAGATTGGTTTCGATCGTCGTGTAGGGCCGGCCTTCCACGCGGACCGCACTGGTGCCCCGGCCGCCGCCCAGAAGCACGTCGATGATCGAGTAGATCAGGCTCGATTCCACCGTGATCATGCCGAAGCCGTCCCATTCCTCCGCCTTGAAGACGCCGAGAATGGCGGGCAGCGGAATGGAATTCAGGTAGTCGCCGAAACGCACGGAACTGATGGAGTCCAGCGACACTTCGACGTTGTCGGAGGTGAAGTTCCTCAACGAGGTGGTCGTCAGCCGCACCAGCCTGTCGAACACGATCTCGAGCATCGGCAGACGCTCGTAGGACACCATCGCCGAGTTGATCAGGGCGCGGATGCCGCTCTGGTCGCCGGCAATCGTGTCCTCGATGTTGAAGCCGAGGAGGTTGTCGATTTCCTCCTGGTTGAGAACACGGTCGGCGCCGCGGGTCGCGTTCTCCAGATCGGGCTCGCTGTCGTCGATCATGGCCGCCCACTGCGCGGCCATGTCGTCGGAGCTTCCCGCCCCCTGCTCCTCGAGCGCCGCGCCCCAGGCGGCGGCTAGGTCGTCGTCGTCATCGCCGCCCGCGCCCTGTTCGGCAAGTGCCGCCCCCCAGGCATCGGCCATGTCTTCTTCGGACAGATCGTCGTCTTCGTCAGCCATTTCGCACCATCACTGGACAAGGATTTCCTTGAATAGGACCCCGTCGACATGCGCCGGATATACCGACAGATTGATGCGTCTGAGCAATTCTTCCTTCAGACGGAACAAACCGGCGGATCCTTCTAGATCCGCGGGGCGGAGCTCTCGCAGATAGATCTGGAAAGCATCGAGAATTCGGGGCAGAAACGGCTGGATCCGGTCGATCATCGCCCGGTTTTCGACCTCCAGGGCAATACGCACCTTCAGATACGTGGTCCGGCCCTCGGTCGCCAGGTTAACGGTCATTTCCGGCAGATCGTAAAACACCACCGGCTTCTGGGCTTCCTGCTCGGCCTGCGGCCGGCCGGACGTGTCCTGCATGGGCGCGTCGCCGCCCGACATGAACAGGAAGTATCCGCCCGCTCCGGCGGCCAGAAGCACGACGAGACCGATCCCGCCGAACAGGATCAGCTTTTTCCTGCCGCCGCCGGCGTCCTCTTCGGCATCCTCCTCGCCGTCGACCTGGGCATTTTCATCGGCCATTCCAAACCCCGATCCTTTTCACGCTCACGCGCGATAATGGTTTCTAAAGCGTTAATGGTTAACGAGTGGTTACCAAATGGTTAACGCCCGCAACCCGGCAAAAATTGCCAATTGGTTAATTTCTGCCGGAAACCTTTACCGGGTGCACTTGTCAGTTCTCGCTTTTACCCAGTTTTCTCAATGCCTTAGATTTTGGCACGCTCCCTGCAAACAGATGGCGAGGCCGACGTTCTGGGGAGTTCGAAGGCCCATCGGGGAGCAAAGGGAACTGTTAATATGGAGAATGCGCAGCTTATTGCCCTGTCGCGCCAGTCCGTCCTGCGGAATCAGCTCGACGTGGTCGCCAACAACATGGCGAACATCAACACGACAGGCTTCAAGTCGCAAAGAATGCTGTTCGAGGAATACGTCATGCCTGTTGCCGAGGCGACGGAATTCCAGGTTCCGGACCGCGATCTTTCCTACGTTCATGATGTCGGCACGCTGACGAACTTTCAGGCGGGCAGCCTCAAGACGACCGGCAACGAGTTGGACCTGGCCGTCGAGGGCGACGGGTTCTTCGTCGTCCAGATGGCCGACGGTTCGGAAGCCTATACCCGCAACGGGTCCTTCCATCTGGACAACAACGGACAGCTGGTGACATCCGAAGGACGCCCGGTGCTGACCACCGGCGGACCGGTCACCTTCAGCGAGCAGGACGGCAAGATCGAAATCGCCAAGGACGGGACGATTTCCACCGAGCAGGGCAACAGCGGAACCATCCGGCTGGTCAATTTCGAAGCCCCTCAGGAACTGGTCCAGGTCGGAGATTCGCTGTTCACGGGTGGAGCGCCGGTGCCGTTTGCGGACGGCAAGGTCATTCAGGGCGCCCTCGAGCTGTCGAATGTCCAGGGCGTTGAAGAGATCACCCGCGTGATCGAAATCACCCGCGCCTATGAAACCATCAGCAAGCTGATGAAGGATGCCGACGACCTGCGCCAGCAGGCGATTTCCACCCTTGGCCGACTTGAAGCCTGAAAACGCCGGAGGACCGACTAGATGAAGGCACTGCATATCGCGGCCACCGGCATGAAGGCCCAGGAGCTGAATGTCGAGGTCATATCCAACAACGTGGCCAACATGCGCACGACCGGCTACAAGCGCCAGCGTGCGGATTTCCAGGATCTTCTTTACCAGAACCTGCGCCGGATGGGCGCGGAGACGTCGGACGCCGGCACCATCGTCCCGACCGGGGTCCAGGTCGGCTCCGGCGTGAAAACGGCGGCAACCGCCCGCATCATGTCGCAGGGGTCCCTGGAAGAGACCAACAAGGAACTGGACGTCGCGATCCGGGGCGAGGGATTTTTCCAGATCCTGCTGCCGGACGGAACGACCGCCTATACCCGGGACGGCTCCTTCGAACGGGACGCCGATGGCACGCTGGTGACCATCGACGGCTACACCGTCCAGCCGGGGATCACCATCCCCGACGATTCCCGCGACATCACCATTTCCGCCGACGGCAATGTCCAGGCGATCGACGGCGGAGGCGCCACGGTCAACCTGGGGCAGATCGAACTTGCCCGCTTCGTCAACAAGTCGGGCCTCGAGGCCATCGGCGACAACCTCTACCTGGAAACCGATGCCAGCGGCCAGCCTCAGACCGACACGCCCGGCAACGACGGCTTCGGCGATCTGCAGCAGAATTTCCTGGAAATGGCGAATGTGGATGCGGTGACCGAGATCGCCGATCTGATTTCCGCCCAGCGCGCCTATGAAATGAATTCGCGCATCATCCAGGCGGCCGACGAAATGTACTCCACCACCTCGAACATCCGGTAGGGAGTAACGACAATGACCCGCACTTTCGCCCTTGTCGGGCTCGCGATCGCAATGCTGTTCCGGCCCCTGCCGGCATCTGCGGCCGATACCCCGGTTCTGAAGCCGGAGGTCCACACGCTTTCGCAGATCGTTACGGTCGGGGACTTCTACCGGAATGCCGGAGACTTCGCCGATATTCCCCTGTTCCGTTCGCCGGATCTGGGCACATCGGGCGACGTGCCCGCCGAACAGGTGGCAACGCGCGCAAGGGCGGCCGGCCTGATTGCCGCCGGAACCAACGGACTGACCAAGGTCGTCGTCCACCGCCGGGCCGATACCATCGGACAGGGGGAACTGGGCACCATCGTGGCGAAGGCGCTTTCCGCTCAGGACGCATCGCTTTCCATTGCGGATATCGAGGTCACGCTGTTCCAGGCCCCCTCCGCGGTTCACACCGATCCAGGCGCTGAAAATCCGGTCAGCGTGGACCATGTCCTGTGGTCGAGGACGGACGGGAACTTTACCCTCCGGCTCAGTGTCGCAGGTCCCGAAGGCGTGCATCCGATGACGCTCACCGGGGTTGCCAGGGAGATGGTGGAAGTCGCCGCCCTGATCCAGCCCCTGCAACGCGGCGCCATCCTGAAACCGGAAGACATCACGACCATCCGGCGCGCGCGCGCAAGTGTTCCGGCACGGGCGATCATGGATGCCGGGGACATCCTCGGTTACGCGGCCCGCTCGAACCTGCGCGCCAACTCCCCGCTGACCAGGAACGATTTCGAACGTCCGACGATCATCCCCCGCGGGGAAAAGGTGACCATCACATATCAGCTTCCGGGCATGAAGCTCAGCACCATCGGACAGGCCCTGGAAGACGGCGCGGCCGGTGACATGATCGACATCATGAACCTTCAGTCTCGGCGCAAGATCACCGGCACCGTCGTTGCCCGCGGACAGGTCCGCGTGGATGTGACCGTCCCCGTGGCCAGCCTCAATGAAAGGGCGCAGCAATGATTTCGAATTCAAGGTTCATGCTGCTTGCCAGCGTTGCTCTGGCGGCTGTGACCGCAGGCTGCGGAACGGCGGACAGGCTGTCCCAGGTCGGCCAGCCGCCTGCGCTGAACGCCATCCAGGATCCGACGACGACCGCGGGCTACCGCCCGGTTCAGATGCCCATGCCGGAGCCCCAACAGGCCCACTACAATCCCAATTCGCTCTGGCGGTCCGGGAACCGCGCCTTCTTCGAGGATCAGCGCGCGAAACAGGTCGGCGATATCCTCACCGTCATCGTGACGATCAATGACAAGGCCGAGTTCGACAACACCACCGAACGCTCGCGTTCCGATTCCAGCGCCACCGGAGCCGGGGGCGCGCTCGGCAACGCGATTGACACGATCTTCCTGCCTGCGGGCAGTTCGGCCAGCGACATTGCAAGCGTCGACAGCTCCAGCGACTTCACCGGAAAGGGCAAGGTCGACCGGGAGGAGACGCTGGAAACAGCCGTCGCCGCCGTGGTTCTCCAGGTCCTGCCCAACGGCAATCTCGTGATCGAGGGGCGCCAGGAGGTCCGGGTGAATTTCGAGGTCCGCGAACTGGTCGTGGCCGGAATTGTGCGCCCGGAAGACATCACATCCGAGAACAGGATCGCCAGCGAGAAAATCGCCGAGGCACGGATCGGCTACGGCGGCCGCGGCCAGATTACCGATGTCCAGCAGCCCCGCTACGGCAGCCAGGTGATGGATATATTGCTGCCGTTCTGACCGGTCCGGCCATCTTCCGTCAAACGCGAAGACAAGCTCCCCCGGCGGTCGGGACAGGTGTTCTAGAAGCCTGACCTGACCGCTGACAACGGGCACGGTGTGTCGCTCCCCGAGCACCGTGCCCGTTTTCCTTTTCCCGCAAGCGCCCGCTCTTGCCTTCCGCGACAAAAAAAGGCTCTCCCGAACCGGAAGAGCCTCGATCTTTGTCGTTGTGCCGAAACGGCCGATTGCCGTAATCGCTCAGTCGTCCCGGTAGACTTTCTCGCGCCGCTCGTGTGCTTCCTGCGCTTCGATCGACAGGGTCGCGATCGGACGGGCCTCGAGACGCCGCAAACTGATCGGCTCTCCCGTTTCCTCGCAATAGCCGTAGCTTCCGTCCGCGATCCGTTCCAGCGCCGCATCGATTTTCGAGATCAGCTTGCGCTGCCTGTCCCTGGCCCGAAGTTCGATCGAACGATCGGTCTCCGAAGACGCACGGTCGGCAAAGTCGGGATGGTTCTGGCTTTCTTCCTGAAGGTTGGTGAGCGTCTCCTTGCTCTCTTTCAGGATATCGTCTTTCCACGCGAGCAGCTTGTTCTTGAAATACTCCCGCTGCCTGTCGTTCATGAACGGCTCGTTTTCCGAGGGTCGATATTCAGACTCAAGTTCAACCGTCATCGATAGCTCCGGATTACCGTTAGGTCGCGGGCAATATATCCCCGACCCGGGAAACCGACAACGGTGCATTTTCCAAAAATAACAACGTAAAAATCATTGTTTGTTCAGATATTTAGGAAAATTTGAGCTATTTGCAGGCAAACCTTGCGTCAAGACCGCCGACCCTCAGTCGGGGAATCGGCCAAGCTTGGCGAGTTCGACCTTGACCCTGAGTTCGATCTCGTCGAGGACCGAATCGACCTCCGGATCACCGCTCGATTCCCGCTCTCCGACTTCCTTCGCAAGCCCTTCCAGATGCTCCTCGGAGACATGGCCGGCAAGCAGGTCGGTCCTGATCAGTTCCAGTCCGTCCAGCAGCGCATGCCCGCGCCGCGTCGCCCTGGATTTCCGGTCCGGTCTCTCGCCCACTTCCTGAAGCGCCAGCAGGGCATCCATCCCCTGGATCGTCGCGCCGCCGGACAGGGCCCCGGATTTCGGCGCGTCGTCGCCCAGTTCGGGCGTGAAGGCACCGCTGTCCGACGACGCGTTCTTTTTGGCGCCGCGCCCCTGCACTCCCGATAGTGGCTTGTTTCCTGTAATGCGCATCTTTCTTGCTCAGTTCCCGGCCGATCGCACCGCTCCGATACCGACGGACTCGTGAGATTCTGCCGCCACAGGGTAATTGAGTCCGGGCTCGCCCGGCAATATTTGCCGTCAACTACACACGATTCATTTTAGCACAGATACGGTCTGATCGCTCTCCGCGACAAAAACTTCAGGGAATCCCGGCACTTTGGCAGGCGATGGCGAAGGCTTCGCCCCTCTTGCGGAAACTGGCACGACATTCGCTACAGGTGGCTCAGACGCAGTCAGCGGTTCACGCAATCGGGAAAGCGTCCGCGGACCGCCCGAACGCCGGGCGGACGGAAGGAAAAGACGCCGTTCCGGTGATGCGGTGAGAATGAGCGAACGAAAAACGATGAAACTGTTTACGAAAATCAGCTTTCTGCTCCTGGGTCTTGCGGTCTACGCAACTCAGGCTTCAGCGGCATCGCGCATCAAGGATATCGCCGATTTCGAGGGCATCCGGGAAAACCAGCTGATCGGATACGGACTGGTCGTCGGCCTCAACGGCACCGGCGACACGCTGCGCGACGCCCCGTTCACCCGGCAAAGCCTGCAGGCGATGCTGGAACGCCTCGGCGTCAACACCCGCGACGTGGACCTGAAGACCGATGCCGTGGCCGCGGTCATGGTGACGGCAAACCTGCCCCCCTTCGCCACGCAGGGCACCCGGATCGACGTCAGCGTCAGCGCCCTCGGAAATTCGGAGTCCCTGCAGGGCGGCACCCTTCTCGTTACCCCCCTGGTCGGCGCCGACGGCGAAGTCTATGCGATCGCGCAGGGATCGGTGGCCATCGGCGGGTTTTCGGCGCAGGCCGATGCCGCATCCGTTGTCCGCGGTGTGCCGACCTCCGGACGGATCGCCAACGGCGGCCTCGTTGAACGCGAGCTTGAGTTCAAGCTCGCATCCCTGACCAGCCTGCGCCTGGCACTGCGCAACCCGGATCTCACCACGGCCCGGCGCGTCGCCCTGTCTGTCAACGAACTGATCGGCCTGCCGACCGCGGAACCGCTGGATCCGGGCACGGTCCGTATCGACCTGCCCAGGGACTATGACGGCAACATCGTCGATCTCCTGACGGACATCGAACAGTTGCTGGTCGAGCCGGACCTGGCCGCCCGCGTGGTCATTGACGAGAACTCCGGCATTATCGTCATGGGCCAGGACGTGAAGGTTTCGACCGTCGCCGTGGCACAGGGCAACCTGACGGTCACGATTTCCGAAACCCCGCAGGTCTCCCAGCCCCAGCCGTTCTCCGGCGGCGACACGGTGGTGGTGCCCCGGTCCGAGGTGGCGGTCAATACCGATGCCGACGCAAAGCTGGCGATCGTCTCCGAAACGGTGACGCTCAAGCAGCTGGTCGACGGGCTGAACGCCCTCGGCATCGGCCCCCGGGACATGATCTCCATCCTCCAGGCGATCAAGGCGTCCGGCGCGCTCCAGGCTGAAATCGAGGTACTGTGATGTTTAATCCGTCCCAGAGCATCACCCCGTCTGCCAATCCACTATCGGTCCTGTCAGGCGTCGACACGTCCGACAAGTCAAAGGTCCGGACCACCGCGGAAGGCTTCGAGGCCGCATTTCTCAACAACATGCTTCAGTCCATGTTCACCGGACTGGAGGACGGCGGCACCTGGGGCAGCGGCGAAGGCGCCGAGGCCTGGCGGGGCATGCTGATCAACGAATACGCGCAGTCGATTTCCAGGAGCGGCGGCATCGGGATTGCCGACTCGGTGGAACGCGAGCTTTTGGCACTTCAGGAGGCCAGCCAATGAATGCCCAGCTTGAACCGGTGAAATTGCCCTTTTCGGTGGAACGTCCGACCAGTCCGGCCGAAGCGGAGCAGTTCTGCAACGCCCTCGCCCGGACGATGGATGAACTGCTGACCCTGATCGAAACCGAGACGGACCTGGTCCGCAGCGGCAAACTGAAGGACGCAGGCACCCTGCAGCCGGAAAAAGCGCGCCTCATCCACGAATACACCCGCGGCATGATGTCGGCAAAGGATCACGCCGTGGCCCTCGGCAATCTGGCGCCGGCCGCCACCCAGACTCTGCGCCGCAAGCATGGCGAATTCCAGCCGGTCCTGCGCATCAACCTTGCCGTTCTTTCGACGGCGCGCGAAGTTGCAAGCGATATCGTGTCGACGGTCGCAAAGGCTGTCGGCGCCCAGCAGCCGAACAGGACGACGACCTACGGTCCGAACGGCGGCACGCCGACCGGTCCCCAATCCGCCCATGGCATCGCGATCAACCGGTCGCTTTAGGGTGCGTCACGGCCCGTAGCCGCAGGACTGCGGCTCGAGGACAAAAAGAAAAGGCGCCGAAGCGCCTTTTCGTCGTTCACCCGACCGGAAATCCGGTGCGCGCCGTCATGCGGCGGCAACGTTTTCCAGGAATTTCCGGATCTCTTCCTGGAACTGTTCGGCATTCTCGAAGGCTTCGTTGGTCTTGCTGAACAGCTCTTCCGCGGAACGGTTCGTCTCCAGCACCGCCGCATCCAGCTGGCTGATGTTTTCGACGACGGACATGGTCCGGGTTGCCGTGTTCTGAATATTGGCGCTGATTTCCGAAGTCGCCGCACCCTGCTGCACGACCGCGGTCGCGATCGCGCCGGTGTATTCATTGACCTCTTCCATCGTCCCCGCGATTTTGCCGATCGCGGCCACCGCTTCGTCGGTCGACGCCTGGATCTCGGCGATCTGGCTTGAAATCTCCTCCGTCGCCTTCGACGTCTGAGTGGCGAGTTCCTTGACTTCGGCCGCAACGACCGCAAAGCCCTTGCCGGCCTCTCCGGCGCGGGCGGCCTCGATCGTCGCATTGAGCGCCAGCAGGTTGGTCTGCTCGGCGATCGCCTGGATGAGCGTGATCACTTCGCCGATCTTGGATGCGGCCGACGCCAGCCCGGCCACTTTCGCGTTCGTGGCCTGCACGCCTTCGGTGGCCTCGGTGACGATGGCCGTGGTCCGGCTGACCTGTTCGGAAATTTCCTGGGTCGAGGAGGCGAGTTCCTCCGTCGCGCTCGCCACGGACTGTGCATTGTCCGAAGCGACCTTGGACGACGACGCCGCGCCGCTGGCCTGTTCCGCGCTGGTGGATGCGACGTTTTCCAGAACGCCCGCCGTGTCGAGCAGGCTCTTGTTCGCATCCCGCATCTTCGTCAGCAGCTCCTCCGACGTGGCCTTGAAGCCGTCGACGAGCGAGGAAACGCGTTCCGCGCGCCGATGACGGGCGACCTGTTCTTCGCCCTGCTGGTGTTCCAGCCGGATCTGTTCCTTGCGGTTGTCGCAGCAAACGGCAACGGCCCGGGCAATGTCGCCCAGCTCATCCTTGCGCCCGACACCCTCGATCACCTGGTCGGGATTGCCTTCCGCCAGCTCCATGATCTGCGAGGTGACGCCCTTCAGCGACGTGAAGATGCAGCATTTGGCGTAGTAGAGGACGCCGCCCGCAATGAGCAGCAACAGCACCCCGGCGCCAATGCCGACCATGCGGGCGAAATTGGCAATCGACTGATAGGCGCGCTGATCGACGGCAATGATCGCGGTTGCGATCGGATCGCCTGAAAAGTCGTTCACCGCCACCTGTTCCAGATAATAAATGCCGGACGTGTCGGTTATGCCGCCGGCTGCCGTTTCGGTCTGCACAGCGACCGGGTCCATCCCTTCGGGCAACTGGTTGCCGATCACTTCCAGGCCGTTTGCCCCGTCGCGCAGGATGGCCAGAGGATAACCGGTCTGCTTGGTGAATTCCTCGACAAACAGCTCGTGGAAGCCGAGACCGAATTCCACCGAGCCCACATGTTCGCCCTTGTGAAAGACCGGCACGACGCCCCGGTTGCCGATCCCCGCAACCCCCTTCTCCAGTCCGTGGATCGATTTCTTCCCGGTGTTGGTTTCAACCACGGTCCTGCGGAAACCGGAAAGATCGTCGCCGAATTTCTCCGGCTTGTGCACGCGCAGGAAGCTCTCCGCCGGCGGCAGATGGAACTGGAACTGGCGGATGCCGAAATCCGATTTGAGGGCGGCGAATTCGGCCACGAACTCCGCGGCAAGTCCGTCCCGGTCCTTTGCGGCGAATTTCTCCTGAATGCCGGTCTGTCCCGCAACCAGGTTCGCAAGAACCAGCGCCTGCCGGCTGTCGCTGTCGATCCGGGCTGTGAGCTGCTCCTTGGCAGCGGTGACCTCCCGGTTCAAGGCCACCCCGATCAGGTCCGAAGACACCCATTCGGAGATAACGACCGCCAGTACAGACCCCAACAGGGCAAGACCGACAATCACGAGGCTCAACTGCGATCGAATCGATTTCATGAAAACATTCCCGGTTCATCAGGTGCGGAAACTCCCGGATCAGGAGCCATCTATCGGATTGGGATGGACCCTGACCCTAAGATGATCGGGTAGCGATACTTTCTTTACAGGCATTTAAGACCTTTGACTTCCTCAGAAAAAAACGCCTATTTTGTACGAATACCGAGGAGATACACGTATCTATACCTAGTTTTGACAGTATATTTTCAAATACATGAAAATAACTGCATCCCCTGCCCTAAGGGGAATTGCATCCGGATCGAATCACCGGCCGAATCGGTTGAGCTGGCGATCCGTCAAAGTCTAACCATTCCGTTAACGCAAGATTCATTCCCTTACGGTAAGGTGCGGGGGCTAACGGGTAAAAGCAGTATCTACCCCGGAAGGATAGGACGATGGAAACGGCACTAGCCCGGCCGCCATTGCCGTCATACACGGCGATTACGCCGGCATCACGCGCTCCCGAGCGGACGGAACCGGCCACCAAGACGGATCTGCCGGCTTCGAACACGGTCACGCCGTCGACGGAAGGCGACCAGGGTCGCCCTGCCGCCGAAAATGAAAAGCGGAACGAAAACCGCTTCGACGCGGCACGGCCGCAGATCGAGCGGAAGAACTTTATCGACCCGGAGAGCGACACCCTTGTGTATGTCGCGACCGACAGCGACTCCGGCGAGGTCGTGCGTCAGGTCCCCAGCGAGACCCTGCGCAAACTGCGCGCCTATGCGAAAACCGTCTCCGAGCAGTCGACCGAACCCGCGCGCCAGGGCGTGGAACGCACCGTCTGACCCGCCGGTTTCCGGACAGGTTATCCCGATAGCCCGCTTCATTCCGTTGAAGCGGGCTTTTTCGTTTTCGCCTCCACTTCATGACTAACAAACAAGAAACAGGCTTGGTTAATGAACTTTGTAGCCGCATATAAAATAATTAACCAAACAAATTAAACATAACGCTTCATCATTACTTAAACTTAAAACCCGGTAACCAAACTAGTTAGGATTCAATACAAATTTTAACGGCAGAGTTCACGCGTCATTCAGAACGAATGATAAGTAAACACAGAAGGAACTCTGTAATGGGTAACATCACTCTTTCGAGCGCCGTTCGCTCGAACCTGAATGCACTGCAGTCCACTTCCAACCTGCTCAGCTCCGTTCAGGAAAAACTGTCGACCGGCAAGAAGGTCAACTCGGCTCTCGACAATCCGAATTCGTTCTTTACCGCGAAGGGCCTGGAAAACCGCGCAAGCGACCTGTCCACCCTGCTCGACGACCAGGGCCAGTCGGTCCAGACCCTGAAGGCAGCCGACAAGGGGATCACCGCCATCTCCGATCTGGTCGACGCCGCAAAGGCAAAGGCCAACCAGGCGCTGCAGTCCTCCTCCCAGAAGGAGCGCAAGCAGTACGCCAAGGAGTACAATGAACTCCTGACCCAGATCGAGGACATCGCCAAGGATTCCGGCTACAAGGGCAAGAACCTGCTCGGCGGCTCCGGCAACGATCTCAAGGTCACCTTCAACGAGGACGGTTCTTCAAGCCTGTCGGTCACCGCCGTCGACTTCACCGACACGACCAGTTCGGTCGGCCTCAACCTGTCGGATCTGGCAACCGGCTCGACCGGTACCGCCACCCTGCAGATTCACGGTGCAAGTACCACGACGGCCCTGTCGACCACCAACGCCCTGACCACGGACAGTGCTTTTGCGGTCGGCGACGTGCTGACCATCACCGACAGCACCGGCACCGAACTGGCGACCCTGGAAGTCACCGCAAACACCACCGTCGCCGATTTCGACAGCTTCGTCGACGGCGCCAGCGGTGTCAGCGGCGGCCTGTCCGGCACGACCTACACGTTCACGTCCGACTTCGAGATCACCTTCTCGTCCTCCGGATCGACGCCGGCCGACACTTCGACCACGCACTCCACGACCAACGGCTTCTCCACCGATGCCAAGATCGAGGCCGCGCTGTCGAAGCTCAAGACCGCTCAGGACACCCTGCGCTCCCAGGCATCGACCTTCGGTACCAACCTGTCGATCGTGCAGAACCGCCAGGACTTCACCAATGCGCTGATCAACACCCTGGAGGAAGGCGCCGGCAAGCTGACGCTCGCCGACACCAACGAGGAAGGCGCGAACCTGCTGGCCCTGCAGACCCAGCAGACCCTCGCCTCGACCTCGCTGTCCCTGGCAGCCCAGGCCGACCAGAACGTCCTGCGGCTCTTCTAAGCCGGACTCAACAAAAACAAGTAGATGGCGGGGAATACCCCGCCATTTATTTATTTCGTTTCAATCTGCATTAAGGTTATAAACTTAGTAACCATATTTCTTTACTTTTGTTTACTTTTCGCCGTGCAGTCTTCGCCTTGTCCGACCCAGGAAGGGTCTGTTTTGCGTACTCCTAGAAAGGAAGCACCATGGCGAATAACGTCACCATCTCGAGCGCCGTGCGCTCGAACCTGAATGCCCTTCAGTCCACCTCCAAGCTCATGACCTCGGTGCAGGAAAAACTTGCAACCGGCAAGAAGGTCAATTCGGCTCTCGACAATCCGAATTCGTTCTTCACGGCCAAGGGCCTGGAAAATCGCGCCAATGACCTGTCCTCCCTGCTTGATGACATGGGCCAGTCGGTCCAGACCCTGAAGGCGGCCGACAAGGGTATTGAAGCGATCAGCGATCTGGTCGATGCCGCGAAGGCAAAAGCCAACCAGGCGCTGCAGACGTCCAGCCAGTCCGAGCGGAAGAAGTTCGCATCGGAATATAACGAGCTGCTCACGCAGATCGAGGATATTGCGAAGGACTCCGGCTACAAGGGCAAGAACCTGCTCGGCGGCACCGGGAACGACCTCAAGGTGACCTTCAACGAAGACGGCACGTCTTCCTTGGCGATCTCCTCGGTCGATTTCACCGATACCACCAGCTCGACCGGTCTGAACCTGTCCGATCTTGCATCGGCGGTGTCCAACACCGGCACCCTCGCCGCCACCAACGGCACGGCCGGCGCGGCGGCCCTGACGGCCGATGCCCTGATTACCCTTGATGACGATTTCGCGTCTGGCGACACGCTGACGCTGACCGACAGCACGGGTTCGGAACTCGGCACCCTGGAAATCGACGCCACCACGACCGTTCAGGATGTGGCCGATTTCATCGGCGGTTCGAGCTCTGACGTGTCCGCGACCGTCGGCACCGGCATCGCCATCACCTCCAGCATCGGCATCACCCTGTCTTCCGACGGTGCACAGTCCGATGTGACGGTGACGCCGACGACGGAGAACGGGTTCTCCAGCGACAGCAAGATCGACGCCGTCATTTCGAAGCTGAAGAATGCTCAGGACACCCTGCGCTCCCAGGCATCGACCTTCGGTACCAACCTGTCGATCGTGCAGAACCGCCAGGACTTCACCAACAGCCTGATCAACACCCTGGAAGAAGGCGCCGGCAAGCTGACGCTCGCCGACACCAACGAGGAAGGCGCGAACCTGCTGGCTCTGCAGACCCAGCAGTCCCTCGCCTCGACCTCTCTCTCCCTGGCAGCTCAGGCCGACCAGAACGTCCTGCGGCTCTTCTAAGAAGCCGTCCGGCAGCAAGACGGAAAGCGGCGGGTTTCGACCCGCCGCTTTTTTTCCATCTGAAACACTTTGTTAAGGTTAACCACCGCTAACCATATATTTTTACAAGTTGTTTTCCTGAATAAAGCTTTGATCTCACCCGAGACCCAGGACGGGTCTTAAGTAATGCGTAATCCTAGAAAGGAAATGACTATGGGTGATATCACTCTCTCCGCTGCCGTTCGCTCCAACCTGAACGCGCTGCAGACCACTTCCAACCTGCTCAGCTCCGTTCAGGAAAAACTGTCGACCGGCAAGAAGGTCAATTCGGCTCTCGACAATCCGAATTCGTTCTTCACCGCGAAGGGCCTGGAAAACCGCGCAAGCGACCTGTCCACCCTGCTCGACGACCAGGGCCAGTCGGTCCAGACCCTGAAGGCAGCCGACAAGGGGATCACCGCCATCTCCGATCTGGTCGACGCCGCAAAGGCAAAGGCCAACCAGGCGCTGCAGTCCTCCTCCCAGAAGGAGCGCAAGCAGTACGCCAAGGAGTACAATGAACTCCTGACCCAGATCGAGGACATCGCCAAGGATTCCGGCTACAAGGGCAAGAACCTGCTCGGCGGCTCCGGCAACGATCTCAAGGTGACCTTCAACGAGGACGGCACGTCTTCCCTGTCGATTTCCGCCGTTGACTTCACCGACTCGACCAGCTCCGTCGGCCTCAACCTGTCGGATCTGGCAACCGGCTCGACCGGTACCGCCACCCTGCAGATTCACGGTGCAAGTACCACGACGGC